>Ga0078972_1000081_pt2 | contig 276356 bp, 216 predicted proteins | sample YelNatPaOPGAMG01_FD_67568 | JGI IMG/M metagenome (GOLD analysis project Ga0078972, IMG submission 67568) | Hot spring thermophilic microbial communities from Obsidian Pool, Yellowstone National Park, USA - OP-RAMG-01 (SPADES assembly) (version 2) | ecosystem: Environmental > Aquatic > Thermal... | reverse complement strand
CCTCCCCGGATGACCCTGGCCGTGGGGGCGCTGAGCCTGCGCAGGCTCTCCAGGGCCTTTTCCGCCCGGTACTCCTGGACGAAACCCAGGATGCCGTTGGCCACCACGATGCACATGATCACCGCGGCGTCCAAAAGCTCCCGCAGCACCAGGCCGGAGACCAGGGCCGCGGCGAGGAGCACGTAGATCATGAAGTCCCGGAACTGGTTGAGGAATATGGCCAGGGGATGGGGAGGTTTCTCCTCCCGGATGCGGTTGTGCCCGTAGCGGTGCAACCGGGCGGAAGCCTCCTCCTCGGAGAGCCCCTGGGAGGCGGAGGTTCCCAGGAGGTCCAGCACCTCGGTCACTTCCAGGCTGTGCCAGTCGACGTCCCTGACCCTGGTTTCCAATTCTTTCCTTTCCGCTTAGCGGTTGACGGCGGTCGTCCCGGTGTCGCCGTCCGACCCGCTGTCCCGCCTGGCGCGGGATTGCTCGCCGCGGACACCGGGCTTCTTCCGGCAACCGGACCCGGTCGCGCGGCCTGGGTGGCGCCATCCCTCCCCGTCTCCCCGGCCTTAAGGCGACGACAGGTTCACCGACCCCCGGGGATCGGGGCCGCGCACCGGCACCAACTTTTCCCGGCCCCGTGAATATCGAACCCGCTTATCCCGTCCAGGCCGGGCTTTTGAAATAGTAGCGCATAGCTATTATAATGGCGAATGGCTGGTCAAAACGCGGGCCGGCTCTTCACGGCTGGTTTCCGTCACGGGAGGTCATGGAAGCCGCGTGCCGCGGGACAACGGCCCATCCTTAAAGGCGGAGGCAGCGCGGTCCGAGAGTCTCCCTCCATGGTCGGGGTTCCGGTCGTTGAGGGTTGGGGAATAATAACCAGGGAAGGCCGGATCGGGGTAGGCGAAGGCGGCGCGCGGGTCTGGAAGGCGACGGCCTCTGCGGTCTTGCGAGGATGTGGATATGGACAAAACCTGTAACCTGCATTTTTGGGGCGGAACCGTTAAACCGTAAAAGGAGATAAGGAGGTAGGAAGATGAAAGTGACCCTGAGCATAATCAAGGCCGACGTGGGAGGCTACGTCGGCCACTCCGACGTGCACCCGGCCATGCTCAGCCGGGCGCGGGAGGCCCTGGCGGAGGCCAAGGAGAAAGGCTTGCTCATCGACTACTGCCAGGCCAAGTGCGGAGACGACATCGCCCTGATCATGACCCACGACAAGGGCCCGGACAACGAGGAGATCCACCGCTTCGCCTGGAACACCTTCGAGGCCATCACCGAGATCGCCAGGGACCTGGGCCAGTACGGGGCGGGGCAGGACCTGCTCACCGACGCCTTCTCCGGGAACCTGAGGGGCATGGGACCCGGCTTCGCGGAGATGGAGTTCGAGGAGCGCAAGTCCGAGCCGGTGATCTGCTTCCTGGCCGACAAGACGGAGCCCGGTTCCTGGAACTTCCCCCTGTACAAGATGTTCGCCGACCCCTTCAACACCGCCGGGCTGGTCATCGACCCCTCCATGCACGACGGTTTCCGCTTCGAGGTCCACGACCTCATCGAGGAGAAGAAGATCATCTTCAGCTGCCCCGAGGAGCTCTACGACATGCTGGTGTTCATCGGGGCGCCTTCCCGTTACGTGATCAAGCACGTCTTCCGCAAGGGGAGCGACGAGCCCGTGGCGGTGACCTCCACCCAGCGCCTCTTCCTCATGGCCGGACGCTACGTGGGCAAGGACGACCCGGTCATGGCCGTGCGCTGCCAGAGCGGCCTTCCTGCCGTGGGTGAGGTGCTGGAGCCCTTCGCCTTCCCCTACACGGTGGCCGGGTGGATGCGGGGCAGCCATCACGGGCCCTTCATGCCCGTGGGGACGGACTGGGACACCCCCACCCGCTTCGACGGCCCGCCGCGGGTGGTGGCCCTGGGCTTCCAGCTCAAGGACGGCAAGTTGGTGGGACCGCGGGACATGTTCGCCGATCCCAGCTACGACAACGCCCGGCGGAGGGCCCTGGATATCGCCGACTACTACCGGCAGCATGGTCCCTTCGAGCCGCACCGGCTGCCCCTGGACGAGATGGAGTACACCACCATGCCCGCGGTGGTGGAGAAGCTCAAGGACCGTTTCGTACCCCTCGAAGGTACCGAGCGCGACCACTGAGGAAGATTTAGGAAATAATTTCCAGCCGGGGATGATTCCCCGGCTGGATTTTTACCTGGCCACCGGGGAGCGCGCCCGGCGATCCCGGTAGTCGAAGACCTTGCCGCCGAAGGCTCCGCTCCACGCCTCCTTCGGGTCTTTTTACCTTGGAAAGCCCTCTGGATCTTTTGTGGTTCTGGCCACCGTGGAGAGTGTCTGCCGATCCCGAGATCTGAAACCCTTGCCGCCGAAGGCTCCGCTCCACGCCTCCTTCGGGGTTTCCTGTCCCGGAAAGCCCTCCGGCCTCTTGCCCTTAATCCCCCGGATGGGTATGGAGCCTCCGGAGGGGCATGTGAAGCGGGATTGGCGGCTTTGCGGAAGCACGACCACCGTTCTGCCCGCGGACGCGAGCGCGGAAGGCGGTTACGTCCACGGAAGGGCCGGCGCCTATTTCAGGAAGTCGTCCAGGTCGGCGTGAGCCCAGGGCTGGTCGTAGTGGCCGTGCAGGGACCACATCTCGTGGGAGACGTTGTCCATGAGGACGTGGTGGCCCCTCACGGCCTGGGTGGTGTCGGTCCCGTAATAGTCGCAGCGGGCCGGGTTGAGGAAGTCGATTATCCACATGGCCCGGAGGCGGTTTATCCGCCCGTAACCCTCCCGGAGCAGTTGGAGCATGGTCTGGTACCTCCAGATGGAATCGCCCTTCTCGTCGCGCAGGGAGGGATAGGTGATGGCCTTCCAGGGCAGGATGTAATGGTTGGTCATGGCCACCAGATCCGGGTAGCTCTCGTCCTGCAGGGGGAGGATCTGTCCCAGGGCCGGGTTGCCGTTCTCCTCCGCGCGGCGGATCAGTTCCACCAGCCCCGGGGGGTCGGTGTAGGTCATATCCCTCACCATGACCCCCGACTGGTCCGGAACGCCGCTCCCGCCGCCGAGGGCGGCCAGCAGGTCCGTGCTATATGGGGCGGGCGGGGTCCCCTGGCCCCCGGTGGCCCGGGTGGGGTTTTCGCTCGCGTAGAGCCAGGGGAAGAGAGCCTGGAGAAGCCCGGCCAGGAAACGGCTGAGGTAGGCCTGGAAACGGTCCTCCGGGGGAGCCAGGCTGCTGGCGGTGGTCTCCAGTACCGCTGCCCTGCCGGTCTTCCCGTCGGCGATCAGGTACAGCCAGGGGACGGCCCGGTCGGAGTCCCGGATGAGGGCCACCGCCTCTTCCAGGGTGCCCCCGAACTGCACCGCCTTGCGGCAGAGGAGGAGGGAGCCTTCTCCGGTGATGATGGGCCGGGAGAGCACGGAGGCCACCATGTCCATGCCGCAGCTCACGCCCCGGGAGTTGAGGGCGGTGGGCACGCCCACGAAACCGGGGGCGGCCGAGGCGATGAGTGGGTAGCCGCTTTCGGTCCTGTGCACCATCAGCAGGGCTTCGTCGGAGAACACCCCCCCGCCGGTGGGGAACATGAAGTCCCGGCCGTGGAACACCCCTCTTCCCCGGGTGGCGTCTCCGGCCACCGCGAACTCGTTGCAGAAGATGGCGGCGAATCCCACGAAGACGCTCTCCAGGACGTCGAATCCCAGGTTGAGGGTGAGGACGTCCTGGAAGGAAACGTCAAATCCCTGCTCGCGGCAGGCGTCGGCCATGCCCCGCATCTCGTCCACGAATTCTCGGGGAACAGCGTCCACGTTGGCGGTGGCGATGAGCTGGAGGAGAGGCCACAGGAAGCGCAGCAGGTCCTGGAGGGTCTGGGGATCCAGGTCGATGCCCACCGTGGGCAGCATCTCCCCCACGATGTTGAAGACGAAGTCGTGGGTCATGCGATAGACCGAGCGGGCGCACAACCTACCCTCGGCGTAGCCCCTCTGGTAGGCGTTTCCCTCCAGGTAGAGAAGCTTCTTCCCCGCCCCGTTTACCGCCAGGTAGGAGTTCCCCCACCGGGCTACGGGCCGGTAATCGTCGGAGGACACGGGATTGGACAGGCGCCCGTAGAGGACGTTTATCCTCGCGCCGGCCGGGCGGCTGTAGTTCGTGCCGTCGCTAACCACCAGCCGCACCCGGTAGATCCCCTCCGCATCCGCCGTGAACCACGCCGTGGGCGACGTGGGATCCCCGATCTCCGCGGCGCTTCCCTGGGGTTTGGAGACCAGGGCCCACCGGTAGGTCAGGGGCTCGCCCTCCGGGTCGCGGCTTCCCGTTCCGTCCAGCTCCACCCGCGCCCCCTTGACAACTTCCTCGGGGGCGCTTATGCAGGCCACCGGCCGTTGGTTTACCGCTGGTTCAGGCGCGGCCGTAATGACCTGGAAGGGGATCAAGAGCGTGATAAGCAGCGAGGTGATGAGGAAGACCAAAGATTTGGCGATTGACGAGAGGCGGCCCGAAGCGTGAACCCGGTTGATCATCGTTCCCCCCTTTGCCGGCAATCCCCTTTAACCGGAATGCAGACTATGTTCATCCGTGGCGATGAATTGTGCTGCTGACCGAACGGTATTATCCGCAATCCGTTCCGATGCAAAGTTACTATAAATTAGCACAACAATCAACGATGTGGATGAAATCCAGGCCAAATCTATTTATGGGTTCCCGGAACGGAACCCGCGGCCGAACGGCCACGGTCAGGATTCCCTGCTCTGTCCCCTCATCTTTGGTATGTCTCTTCCGGAATCTTCTTCCGCCCTTGGTGAGGACCAATTTCTTTCGGCCTTTTCCTGCTCCTGGGCGGGGATGGACCCGGGCAGGGCGAGAATCCTCGCGGTGTCCTCGCGGCGACGCAACGGGAACGCATCACCACGACAGGTGGGGATTGAACTCGCGATGTTTCCGTTGGCACCTCAACCCGTGGCGGCGGCTGGCGAATCCCGGGTCATGGGCAAGAGTAGAATGTACTAACAGGTGGTCGTCCATTGCTGAGGTGGCGGCGGCTGGCGAATCCCGGGTCATGGGCAAAAGCACATCCGTGCCGAGCCCGGCCGGAAAGTCCATATCCCCGGGGGTATCACGATTCAGGACCTGACCCCTATGACGATGGCGTCCTCGTCCACGCGCAGGATGGCCTCGTAAGGGATCACGTTTACCTCTCCCGTGCGGCGGTAACGCTTTCTCAGGCGACTCACCAGCTTCTGGACCCTCTTACCGGCGGGGAACCATTCCATCCCCACCTGCAACCCTTCCAGGAATATAAGGATACCTTCCCGCTTTATAATCACCTCGTCCACCCTCTGCAGGCGGTTTCCCTCCTCGTCGACGATCTGCTTGTTGAGCATGTCGCGCCGGGCCAGGGTCTTGCCTTCGCAGGAGACCACCTCGAAGTTCGGATGGGCGTGTTTGAGGTGAAGGGCCTCTTCTTCCATGGATTCCAGTTCGGACCAGGGCAAAAGGAGGACGATGTCCTCGACGGGGCGGGGCAGCAAGAGCTCCCCGATACGGTCCGTCCACTCCAGGTGAACCGCCAAGTGGGTGGCCACGGGAGGCCTGGAGGAGAGATCGAAGGCCAGGTCTTCCAGGTGGCCCACCTCCCTTCCCTCGGCGTCCCGGACTTCCTTCCTGAGGACGGACGACAGCATGAACGAACCTTCTTCCATCAGACCACCACCCCTCCTGTTATTCGGCCGTCACCGGAATTCCGGAAAGAACTCGGGATCTTGCGCCGTTCAAACACTATCCATTTGTGCACCACCACTCATTCCGGGGGAAGAAGACGGCGCGCGAACCGGTGAGGCCATGAAAGCCTTTTCCCCATGGATCTACCGCTCGTCTTTGCCTGCTTCACCCCTTTTATTATATGGTAAAAAGTGACAGTAATATTCCGGCCGGTCCTCCTTATCCCGAGGGAATGAAGGTGGAGATAATCATGGCCAGGTTTATGACGTAAAGCACGGCCAATACCATCCACATCAAGGCGTTGAAGCGCCTCGTATTGGCATATTCTCCCATCAGTTCACGGTCGTTGGCCAGGATCATCATGTAGGTGACGATGACCGGTAGCAAAACCCCGTTCAGGGTCTGCGAGGCCACCATGATGAACACCAGGTTGGCGCGGGGAATCATCACCAGGAGGGCGCTTCCGACGATGAAAAGGGTGTAGGTAAGGTAGAACTGGGGAGCCTCCCGGTAGGGACGGTCCAGGGTTGCCTCCCAACCGAAGGCCTCGCATACCGTGTAGGCGGTGGTCAGGGGCAGGATGGAGGCGGCGAAAAGCGAGGCCGCGAAGAGCCCGAAGCCGAAGAGGTAGGAAGCGTATTTCCCGGCTATGGGGGCCAGTCCCGCCGCCGCCTCCTCGGCGGTGGTGATGTTGATGGCTCCCACGCCGGGCTTGTAATAAAAGGCCGCCGCGCAGCAGATGATGATGAACATCCCCACCACCACGGCGAAAAACACCCCTACCAGGGTGTCCGCCCGCTCGTAGCCCATCTTCTCGGCGTCCAGTCCCTTGTCCACGATGGAGGATTGCTGGTAGAAGAGCATCCACGGCGCGATGGTGGTCCCGATGTTGGTCACGGCAAGCACCAGGTAGGGGGTCTCCATGCTGAATTTGGGTGTCACCAGGGCCTTTCCCACCTCCGACCAGTCCGGGCCGGCCATGAAGGCGGATATGAAATAGGCGATGTACACCAGGCTGACGACCAGAAAGACCTTTTCCACACGCTGGTAGGTGCCCCTTACCACCAGCCACCAGACGGCGAAGGCCAGGAGGGGCATGAAGACGAGGTACGGGAGGTGGAAGAGCTGGAGGCTGGCCGCCAGCCCGGCGAAGTTGGACACGGTGTTGGCGAAGTTGGTGAAGAGCAGGGCCAGCATGACCAGGGCGGTGACCCGCAGGGAGAACCGCTCCCGGATCAGCGCGGCTAAGCCCTTCCCGGTGACGGTGCCCAGGCGGACGATCATCTCCTGGATGAGGGCCAGGAAGACGCCGGTGACGGTGAGGACCCAGAGGAGGTTATACCCGTAACGGGCGCCGGAAACGGAGTAGGTGGCGATGCCCCCGGCATCGGTGTCCACCATGTTGACGATGATGCCGGGGCCCAGCACGGCCAGGAAGATGAGGATCTCCCTGCGGCCCAGCCGCCTGCGCCCACCCCTGCCGGGCATGCTGCTCCTCCAAGCCTCGATCACCCCTGTCCTCGCGTAGAGAGGCGAAAAACCCTGGTCGATTATACCTCATGGGGTAAGGGGTGGGAAAACTCCGTTGTCCCGCCCAGGAGGCGTCGTGAACATGGTGACGTGGATCATCGCCCCCTTTTTAAGAAGCGGAAGTTGGGACGCCGTGCCGGACACGGGGCTCGGGGAGCTATGGCGACGACGGCGGACGGAACCCCGTTCCCGGGGCATCTCCTCCACGCTCTTTGCCGGTGGAAAGGGTTGTTCACCGGGGTTCCGCGGAACCGCGTGCGAGGCCCCGTTACCGGTGCGAAGCGGGAAAAGCCGCGGTGACCGTTGGGCGGAAGGTGGTCGTGAAATCCACTGGACGCCCGCGGTCCTCCTCCCGCGGCTACCCGGCGCGGCGGCCCGCAACCAACCCGCCACCGGGATCCCCTTGCGGGTCGGGATCCGGACCGGTGAGTGGGTGGCGATCTTACGCCTCGCGCATCAAGCGGGGCTGGGCTTGGCCTTCCGGGTCAGGAACCGGTCCATGGACCAGGTCATGAAACGCATCGCCAGGACGTAAAGGGGAGGAAAAGCGCGCTTGAGCAGGTAGAGCAGCTTGACGTCCGCGGCGGTGATGACCATGAACCTGTTCTTCTCCACCGCCTTGACGATCAGGTCGGCGACCTTCTCGGGAGGATCGGCGTGCCTCCGGAACAGGTCGCGCCCCCTCGAGCAGGCCTCCGGGTCGGCGTTGATCTCCACGCTGTCGATGATCCCGGTGTTCACCGCTCCCGGGAGTATGACGCTGACCCCGATGTCGTGCTTACGCAGGTCGAAGCGGAGGACCTCGGAAGAGCCCACCAGGGCGTGCTTGGTCCCGGCGTAGACCACGTGCCAGGGCAGCCCTATGACGCCGGCGGCCGAGGAGACGTTGACGATGTGGCCGCCTTTTCCGGCGCGCACCATTTCCGGCACGAAGCATTCGATGGTGTGGTAAGGGCCCCACAGGTTGACGTTCACCACCCTTTTCCACTGCTCGTGGGTCATGTCCTCCACCTGGGAGAAGAGCGCCACGCCGGCGACGTTGGCCAGGATATCCAGGGGACCGAACTGCGAGTGTATCTCCTCCGCCATCGCCTTCACCGCCGCGTAATCGGATATGTCCAGGGCCCTGGACAGGCACACATGGCCGCCTTGGTCTTCGATCCTGCGCCGGGTCTCCTGGAGGCCCTTCTCGTTGATGTCCGTGAGGAACAGCCGGGCTCCCCGTTGCGCCATGGCCACCGCCGTGGCCCGGCCGATGCCGCTCGCCGCCCCGGTGACCAGCGTCTTCTTGCCCCGTATTTCCATGTCTCCCCCTTTCCCCGCCTCGTGGAAAGATGCCGCGACCGCGACCCCGCTTGCCCTGCCCCTGCCGCCGCACGTATGCAGGCCGTCGCTTGGCCCCGTATTCTATTTCCTCTCCCGGAGATATCCTGGGTTGCCGGTTTGGGAAGCGGAAACCGCCTGCCGGCGCGCCCTCCATGCCGTATTTTATACCCCGGGACGGGAGTGTTCATGGGGAAAAACCCCCGGGCGTAAAAAAGGCCGGAATAATGTTCGTCCATCGGTGGTACAGCCCCCGCAGGAACTCTTTATCCGGGGAGGTCACGAAGGAAAAGGAAATCCCCGCTTGGAGGATGGTTTTTGCCGAGCGAGGAAGCGCCAGCTCGTTCGCGGAGCCGTCCTTTCTCCCCCCTGCCCTGGAATCTCAGCGCAGGAGGCAGGTGGAGGGGCAATCGATGACCCGTTCCTCGGTGACGATCTTGTGCACGTGACGGTCGTGGTCGGCACAGGGGACGTGTTCCACGATCTGCAGCTCGAAGGCCACGGCGATGAGCCGGCAGCGGGGGCTGCACTTCTCCAGGAAGCGGTCGTAGTACCCTCCCCCGTATCCCAGCCTGCCGCCGGTGAGGTCGAAGGCCACCCCGGGCATGAGGATGACCTCGATCTCCTCCGGGGGAACGGGGCGCAGGCATTCGCACCTGGGCTCCAGGATGTCGTAGTTTCCCAGGCACAGGTCGTTTTCCAGGTCCAGGAGCTGGGAGGCGACCATGGACTTGTCGTCCGCGTTGGTGCAGGGGACGCAAGCCCGCTTGCCCTCCTCGAGGGCGCGCCGGATCATGGGCAGGGTGTCCACCTCGCTGCGGAAGGAGATGAAGAAGAGCACCGTCCGCGCGGCGGCGAACTCGGGCACGGACCACAGGTTCTCGGCGATGCGCTCGGAGAGCTCCCTCCTCTTTTCCGGGGGGAGCGCGTCGCGCAGCTCCTGGACCTTCTTGCGCAGTTCCTTCTTCCTCTTATGAATCATTCCGTTTCTCCCCAGGTCCGGGGTTATTATACCAGAGGCGCCCCGGGGGAGGGCGCGGACGCGAGGGGCGGAAACGGCGGCGGGCGCCCGTTTTCCTTGGGTGCAGAACCTCCCCCACGCCCTGGCCATGGTCCCGTTGAGCTTTTAGGGTTTCGGGATCATATAATATGTTCGACAGCGCGAAGGCTTGCCAGGCGAGGCGTGGAGCGAGGCGGTCAGGTGATCAGGAAAATTATGGTAGGTCTTTTCGGTTCTGCTTGCGCCTGCACGAGTAAGTGAAGAGCAGAAATAAGGAGATAAGGAAAATTATGGTAGTTCTTTCCGGGTTGGAGCGGGAGACAGGGAAGCGGGTCTTTTCCCCACGGCGGATCGGCCGGTCTCCCGGATGGATGGGGGTGGACTGCGGTTGAAGAGAGTAGTGGCCATATCCGACACCCACATACCCAGGGTGGGGGAAGACCTCCCGCCCGTGCTGATGGAGGCCTTGCGCGGCGCGGATCTCATCATCCACGCCGGGGACCTGGTGGACCTCTCCGTGCTGGACCGGCTGCGGGGGCTGGGCCCGGTGGCCGCGGTGGCCGGGAACATGGACTACCCCAGCGTGAGGTCCGTGCTCCCGGAGACCAGGGTGGTGGAGGTGGAGGGAAAGCGCATCGGCATAACCCACGGGGGCGGGCCGCCCATAGGCATCGAGAAGAGGGTGCTCTCCCGCTTCCGCGGGGTGGACGCGGTGGTCTACGGGCACACCCACTCCGCCCACCTGGAGGAGAGGAAGGGGGTGTTGCTGGTGAACCCCGGGACCCCCAACGACCGCCGCTTCTCCCGCCGCCTTTCCTACGCCATCCTGGAAGTGGACGAGGAGGGCATAAGGCCGGAGATAATATGGCTGGATTGACCGCGCAGAGGTGCCTGTTCCCGGCCGCGGGATGGCGAGCCAAACCCCCTCCGGGATGCGATCGTCGGATCAGCCAAAGGGGTCGCGGGAAACCGTCTTCGAGGAGTTTTCGCGGCGCCCCTCTCCCTTGGACCCGCCCTCAGCCCGGCATGGAGGGTATTTTCCTTCGATCTTCCATTTTCATCATGAACACTTGATATGAGATAAGACCATGGATCCGGACGGGTCGCGGGAAACCGTCTTCGAGGAGTTTTCGCGGCGCCCCTCTCCCTTGGACCCGCCCTCAGCACGGCATGGAGGGTATTTTCCTTCGATCTTCCGTTTTCATCATGAACACTTGATAAGAGATAAGACCATGGATACGGACGGGGGTCCCTGAACGGTGAACGGGATTACGCCGGTCTCCCCCTTTTGGCCATGGGGACCCGTGCGTTACGGGAGAGGGTCACTGGGCTTCCTCGCCCCAGGATTTTTCCTCGGAGAGGTCCAGGCCGCCCACCACCACCCAGCGACCCTTTCCGGCCACGTCCGCCAGGCGCTCCCGGTATTCGTCCATCTGCGCCACCTGGAGTAGGGGGTCGTTGGCCGGGTCATCGTACCAGCGGAGGTATATTTCGCCCTCCTTGTCCTTGAAATTGTCCATCTTGTATTCCACGGTGCCGAACATCTGCTCCCCGATGTAGCGGATCTTGCCGTCGGTTATCCTTACCACCGCCCGCTCGCCATCCACCTTCTCCGTTTCCTCGAGGACCACCCCGTTGAACTCCACCTCCCACTCCCGGGAATTCCACCTGCGCTCCAGTTCACGCAGCTGTTCGGGTCCGATGAACTGCCCGGTGGCGTCGACCAAAAGCTCGGGGTTCACCACCTCCAGGAAGAAGGCGAAGTCACGGCCGTTGTCGGGATTGCGCGTCCCGTCGTCGCCCTCCCTCCACTCCATGGACTTGAACCACTTCTTCACCGTGGCCACGGGGCTCCTGTCCCGGGGGTCGAAATCGTCCTTGAAGGAGGAGCCGCTCTGCCAGCCGGCGCATCCGGCCAGGAGGAGGAGCAAGGATGCGGCCGCGATGTAGATGAACAGCCGCTTCCCTCGCGCCCTTGCCCTGTCATGTTTTTCCATAACGCTTTCCTTGTCCCTCGTCCCTCTTGCTCGGTCCGTCTCCTGTGGAACCTGGTCCCCGCCCCCTTCCCGCATCACCGGTCCCCGTCCGTTTAACCCGCCTCGGGGAGCCGGCTCCGGCCTCTTTCTTGGTTCCGCTTCCGGGTTCGTTTCCGTCTTAGTATAGAGTAAGGGCGGCGAACTGTCAGTAGAATGCACGCCGTTTACCGGGTACGCGCGGCCTCGTGCGGGTATGCCTGGGCGTCAATCCGTCTGGCCGCCGCCTTCCTCCACTTCCGGGAACTCGGACTGTTCGCCGGGCATCTCCTCCACGAGGTAGGGAAGCTTGGCGATGGGGTAATCCTGGATCACCCAGTTGCCCTCCACCTTGACCAGCCGGATGAGGCGATGGTGCTGGGAGAAGTCCACCCCACCGCTCCGGGCACCGTCCCGGTAGAAGCCCTCGAAGTAACCGCCCACGATTTCCACCTCGGCGTAGTCGCCCTCCTCTTTCACCAGGCGGGTTTTCAGGTCATTCACCACGTAGGAGTCGAAGTCGATGCCCTCGGTGTAGGGATCGGGCTCGTACTCCCCCTTCTGGGCCAGCTTGTAAACCTCGGGCTCGGTCAGCTTGAGGTAGGCCATGACGTCCTTGTCCTTTATGGCCTGGTAGAAGGCCTTTACCGCCCTCTCCGGGGCGCTCTCGCGGCCGCCGATCACGGTGAAGGCCAGGAAGAGCAACACCACCAGCACGATGACGCCGATGAGCACCAAGCCGGTGGCCAGCGAGGGACGGCGCCTCCGAATCCTCCGCAGGCGCCTCTCCACCTCCGCCCGGTCCACGCCCTCCCTTTCCAGCTCCAACCGCAGGCGGGCCGCCTCGCGCACCGTCTTCCTGCGGGCCCTGGCCTTGGCGGCCTCAAGGCCGGCTATCCTCTCGCCGCACTCCTCGCAGTAGCGGCGGCCCTCGGGGTTCTGGTAACCACAGTTAGGGCAGCGCAAGTCCTCCTCCTCAGTTTATCCGCCGTTCCGCGTGGAACCTCCACGGGTGACCTTTCCGTGCCGGCCCCACGTCCCTCATTACTTTCATAAAATCTTTGCCGGCCGGATAGAGGATCCCTTTCACCCCCATTTTACGTTCCCGATGACGTTCGGAAAACGGTCCATTCCCTGGCGCCGGCCTACTCACTCGTCGAGGGAGGCCCCGTTGCCCCTCCCGACCTCGTTCCCCGCGCGGGCCGTCCCCAGCCCTCTATGACGCCGCGGCGCGTGCCCGGGTTTCCCCTCCCCTTCCCGGGAGGCCGGCCAGGGCCACGGCGAAACCCAAGTGAAAGCCCCACCGGTACCGGCACACGGGGCTTGGGCGGACCGCCTGTCGGCCTCCCCGGTTCAATCCCGGCAGGCCCTTTCCAGGGCCAAGAGTACGTAGAGGTCCAGGGCCTCCAGGTACCACTCCCCGTTTCTCCTCGCCAGGTACAAGGGGACGAATTCCTCCCTGGAGAAATCTATCTCGCCCTCTTTCACCCAGCGGCCGTTCTTCAACCGGTAGAGGACGCATTTACCACCCACCACGTTCACCAGCGCGTGTTCCCCGTCCAGGGGCTTGGAGGACAGCTCCAGGCATTGGAAGCGGAACCGCCAGTCCGGCGATTGGCCGAGGTATCGGCGCCGCAACTCCTCCCATTCCCGAAGCGCCTCTTCCTCGCCCTCCACCTTCCGCCTGGCCTCGGGGTTCACGAAGGAGCGCATGGCGTTGAAGTCCTGGGCCTGCACAGCACCCAGAAAATGGTAAACGACCTCCTCCGGGGACTCGCGCCCGCATCCCGCCGCGGAAAGGACGGGGAGGCCCGCCAGGCAGGCCGAAAGCAGGAACACGGCGAGGCGCAGCCGCAGGATCGCCTTTCTGGAGAGCACCATTAACGCCGCTTCTACCCGCCTACCCTGGTCCCGCAGTTGGGGCAGAAGGCCGATCCGGCGGGAACTTCCCCGCCGCAGGAGGGGCAGGTTGCGACCCCAGCCTGGGGCGGTTCCGGCGCTCCCGCCGGAGGGGGCGGGGGTGGAGCCGCCTGCGCGGACGTAGGGGCCTGGGGCGTTGCAGCCGGAGGGGCGCCCGGAGCCGGGGCCTGCTGGGCGGCTTGCCTCTGGGCCTCCAGCTGCTTTTCCTGGTCGATTATCTGCCACTCCAGGCTGAAGATCTGGTCCACCTGGGGACGCAACGCCTCGGGGTCCAACTGGTCTTGGCGGAACTGGTTGAGCAGGGCCTCGCCGAGCTGGGCGACCATCTCCGACCTCTGCTTGCGCAGGGAGGCGATCTGCGCCTTTTGCTTGGTGCTGTCCAGGGCCTGGTCCAGTTGAGCGCCCAGGCTCGAGGCCTGCTCCTTCAATTTGTCAAAAAATCCCATCAAGCTCACCTCTTTCCGTACGAAGACCTCTTACCTTCCGGGAAAGCCGACCATTGTCCCTATTATAGGATATTTTCACGGGAGGTCTTCTGGTTCGGATCACCCCCGCGTTTAACCCTTTCGCCGTTGACCGCGGGAATGCCCTTCCGGCAACGGGACCGGCTTCACTCGGGAGCGGGGGTATCGGAAAAAGCAGGATATGGGCATCGTTAAATTGCATCACCCTTGTTCTCGTGCCACCCGGTGGCATGGGTGGGGGGATGGATCCAGGACCGGCTTCTCGGGCGGCCTTTGGCCACGGTCACGGGTAAGGGTGGCCGGAGACCGGTGGGAGGGAAGGCATGCCCGCGTGATGCGGGCGTTAAGGCTTGCGGGGGTAGGCGCACGAAAGAAGCCCTGGCCTAGGCGGGATGGTTCGTCCACGCCGATAAGGTGGCGGACGGGGATGTAAGGGTGACGTTCCCGGCCGGGGCACAGGCGGGGTATGGCCCACCCTGCCTGGGACGAGCGGCTCGCCTCCGGCCTAGAAGGGCGGGTCCTCGCCGGTGAGCAGGCGGTGTATGGCCCGGGCGGAGCGCTTGCCCGCCCCCATGGCCTCGATCACCGTGGCCGACCCGGTCACGATGTCACCCCCGGCGAAGACGTTGGGGATGGAGGTCTGGCCCGTCTCCGGGTCGGCGTCGATATACCCCCACCTGTTCAGCCTCAGCTCGGGCACGGTGGAGGGAAGCAGGGGGTTGGCCCGGGTGCCGATGGCCATGATCACCAGGTCCACTTCCATCTCGAACTCCGAATCCGGCACCGGGACTGGCCGCCGCCTGCCGCTCTCGTCCGGCTCCCCCAGCTCCATGCGGATACACTCCATGGCCCGTACCCATCCCTTTTCGCCCAGGATGCGCTGGGGCAAGGTCAGGAACTTGAACTGCACCCCCTCCTCGGCGGCATGGGCCACCTCCTCGGCCCGGGCGGGCATCTCGGCCCGGGAACGCCGGTAGACGATGGTCACCTCCTCCGCACCCAGGCGCAGGGCGGTGCGTGCGCTGTCCAGGGCCACGTTTCCTCCCCCGATCACCGCCACCCGCCGCCCGCGCTTTATGGGGGTGTCGTAGGAGGGGAAGAGGTAGGCTTTCATGAGGTTGGACCGGGTGAGATACTCGTTGGCCGAGTATACCCCGTTGAGGTTCTCCCCCGGGATGTTCATGAACATGGGGAGCCCGGCGCCGATACCGATGAAGGCGGCCTGGTAACCGGAATCCAGGAGTTCCTGCAGGGTAGCGCTGCAACCGATGACCTGGTCCAGGAGGATCTCCACCCCCAGGCTGCGGATGTACTCCACCTCCCTCTCCACGATGGCCTTGGGGAGGCGGAACTCCGGGATGCCATAAGTGAGGACGCCGCCCGGGGCGTTGAGGGCTTCGAAGACGGTCACCTGGTGGCCCATGCGGGCCAGGTCACCGGCGCAGGTGAGTCCCGCCGGGCCGGATCCGATGACCGCCACCCGCTTGCCGGTGGGTGGAAGCACGGTGGGCGCGGGGATGTCTCCCTGCGCCGCCTCGAAGTCGGCGGCGAAGCGCTCCAGCCGCCCGATGGCCACCGGCTCCCCCTTCTTGCCCAGGGTGCACACCGCCTCGCATTGCGTTTCCTGGGGGCATACCCGGCCGCAGATGGCGGGTAGGTTGTTCTTCTCCTTGAGCTTGGCGGCCGCTCTAAGGAAGTCGCGATTCTCTATGGCGGCGATGAAGGCCGGGATGTCGATCTCCACCGGGCACCCGGAAACGCAGGGTTTCTTGCGGCACTGCAGGCAACGCGAGGCCTCGGCCACCGCCTCCTCCTGGCGGTAACCGAGTGCCACCTCCTGGAAATTGCGGATCCGCTCCTTGGGATCCTGCTCGGGCATGGGGTGGCGGGGCAGCTTGGTGCCTCGCCCAGGTTTTTCCTTATCCTCCATGGCGCCTCCTTTCCGGCGGTATTTTAACACGCCGACGAGGTGAGGCACCTCGAAGCGCTGGTCGTGGAGCGGATTCCCCTTGCGGGCCACCGATCCCCACGGCATGCTGTCCGGGCGGCGGTCATCCGCCCACGGAAAACGGGACTCCATATGCTGCACAGGAAGGTATTCCGGGGCCGCCCCGCATACTCCCCATAAGCGCGACGTCCAGGAAGCGGGAGGAAGGGGAACCAAGGGATTTACGGGGCCATCCATTATTATGACGGGCTGTGTTCGGGTCGGCGTCGGTGGGACGGAAGCCGCGGGGAAAGGAGGCGGAGATGGCCCCGGGTTTTAAAAGGAAAATTATGGTAATAGGCGCGGCGGTTGCCCTCCTCTTGGCGGGAGCCTTCGTCGCGGGATGCGCCGGGCGGGAAGCGGAGGTGTCCGGGGAGAGCGGCAAGACGGTGACCGAGGGCGGCGAGTCGGGAATATCCCTCCTTCCCGGAGACACGTCCCCCCAGGAACGGGTAAATACCTCTCCGGCCGATAAGTCCGCGGCGTCCACCCTGCCGGAGATTCAGGCCAAGGTGATCAAGAACGGGCAGGTGAAGATGGAGACGGAGCGGGGTGGCTACGCGAAGATACGCCAGGACGCCGCGGCCCTGGTATCCGCTTCCGGGGGGTATATCCAGGACGAACACTCCAGCCGCGACGACCAAGGCCTGGTCCACGCCTCCCTTACCCTGCGTGTCCCCGCGGAGGCCTTCGACCGGACCATGACCGAGATATCCGCCCTGGGGGAGATAATCTCCAGCCAGGTGAACACCAGCGATGTTAGTTCGGAGTACGTGGACCTGGAGGCCAGGCTCCGGCACCTCCAGGCGGAGGAAGCCTTTTACCTCTCGCTCATCGGGCAGGCGAAGACGGTGCAGGAGATGGTGACCATAAGGGAACACCTCTCATCGACCCAACTGGAGAAGGAGCAGGTGCAGGGGCGCATGGACTTCCTGGACCGACAGGTGGCGTATTCCACCCTCACCGTCTCCGTGGACGAGGTGGGACCGGGGGAGGAGGGCGGCTTCTGGAACTCGGTGGGACGCGCCTTCCGGGCTTTTGCCCGGGGCATGCGCGCCCTGGCCCTGGCCCTTTTCTACGCTCTGCCCTGGCTGGTCCTGGTTGCCCTGGTAGCCCTGCTTGCCTGCTACCTGGTGCGGGGTAGGAAGAAGGAGGGCGCGGAAGGCGAATGAAGCGGGAAAGGGCCATCCTTTCCGCGAGGGGTGGTGTCCCCCGTTCCCGTGTGTCCCCCTACGTGGGTTTGCGGGCGGGAAAACGGGAGAGGAGGGATACCCGGTAAGCGCGGGACTAGGCGGTGCCGGGTAAAAGGCCATGCCCCAATGGAGGACCGGTGCAGGGGAAAAGAGTGGGCTGGAACCCCATGGACCACGGGGATGCAGCACGTGATCCCGGGCCGCCCCTAAAGGGCGTGGGCCAACGTGGCGGATGGGCCGGGTAAAAGGCCATGGAGCGTAGGATGTCCCGGGGACAAGAATATCCGCGGCGAGGGGTTATACCGCGGATACGCATGGTCGGTTGGACAAGTGCCCTCAGGAGGAGCGCGGGCGCAGGAGGACCTTGTGATCCAGGAAGGTGATGGCGGCGATCTCCGCATCCAGCACGCTTTCCTCGCCGATGATGTTGGAGAGGCGGACCTTCCCGCCCTCTTCCCTGATGTTCACCACGTCCTCCATGACCAGCTTCTCCTGGTCGCCCTCCAGCAGATAGGCATGAGATTCACACATCCCGCTATCCTCCCGAGTTCTCGAAACGGATGCTGCGGACCAAGTGGTTCCAGCAGCATTCCACGCAGACCTCCACCACGTAACAGGTGAAGCTGCGGTACTTCTCCCGCAGCCCGTTGAAGATGGTCCGGGTGGGGAAGACCCTCCCGTTGTCGTAGTTGAGCTCGTCGCCGTAGACGAAGTTGAGAATGCGGAGCTTCTCGCGGTGGCAGATGGGGCATGTGAACCTGGTTTGCTCGCCCACGTTCCTAGCTATGCGGCGGATCTCCGGGTGGGCGTCGCACACGTCGTACACCGACAGCCGCCCGGCGCGGTAGTCGCGCAGGACGGAACGCTTGCGCAGCGTGTAGTCCACCGTGGTGGCCACACTCCTGGTGTTTCCGCTCCTTACCGCCGTATCCATATCGGGATAATTATACCCCAACGAGGACCGGGCATGGATGGGCCATGACCCCGGGGATCATCCCTTCGGGCTCGGAGAGGGGTGGCCTGACCCCAGAAAACGGCCGGGCATGGAGGCGTTCAGGCCCCTCCGGTGTGAGGGCGTGGAGGCGGGTATATCCAAGAGGCGGAGGGTGATGGGTAATGCCTTGAATCGCGGGCCGCCGGGTTCAGGTGCGCTGGTCGGCGCTCTCCAGGCCCTTGAGGTGAGCGGTGTCGTTCATGCGCCGGAGCATCCAGCCCCTCTGGTCGTGGGAGATCACGTTGAGGGCCCCGTTGGACTGGTCCACCCTCCATATCCCCGAGGTGGGAATGCCGAGGACGATGCATATTATCAGGCGGTTGATGAGCTTGTGCCCCACCAGGAGGACCCTCCCCGAGTGGTTGCGCGCTAGGTGATTCAGGCCGACCCTCAGCCTCCTGCGGACCTCGCGCAGGGATTCCCCTCCGGGAAAAGTCACCTTGTCCGGGTCGTTGACCCAGAGTTCGAAGATCTCCGGCCAACCCTCCCGCACTTCCTCCACGCTCTTCCCGCTCCAGGCACCGTAATCCACGTCGATGAAATCCTCCAGGGCCTCCACCCGTCCCCGGTGAGGCTCGGCCACCGCCGAGGCGGTCTCCATGGACCTGCGCAGGGGGCTGGAATAAAAGGCCTGGAAGGAGAGGTCGGAAAGGTAAGCGGCGGCCGCCCGAGCCTGCCTCCGCCCCCTCCGGTTCAGGGGCAGGTCCACGCGTCCCCGGAAGACGTCCGCCCGGTTGAACTCCGTCTCCCCATGCCTCAACAGGATGAGCTCCAAGGCTCACCACCTTTCGTGCCTTCCGTTCCAGCCGTACAAGGTGGACGATATGATGCCGCGCCCCTCTCCGGTCGGGATATTACTCGGACTCATGGACTGGCGTCTCACTGGTTGACGGCCCGCGCCGCCTCCAGGGCCTCCATGTACCCCAGGGTGGTATAGTATATAGCCCGGTCGAAATACAGGACCACCTGGTTGTTCAGCTCCAGGGCCTGGTAGAGCTCCAGGTTGGTCTGGGTGAGTCCCTCCGAGAGCACCTCCAGCCACAGGTATCGCTTGAGGAGGATGAGGGCCATGATCACCTCTTCCAGGCGGAAACCCTCTTGGAATCTCCTCTGGCCCAGGTTCATGTAGAAGTGGCGGATCTCCTCTTTCTGGGTCTCCGGGCTCAGCCAATAACCCAGCCTCTCGTAGACGGCCATCGCCCTCTCGAAGAGCAGCTCCTCCGGGAAGTGGTGGTAGGTGGGGGTGTACTTGGACTGGCGGACTTCCTTCAACCAGAGCTTGGCCACCTTGTCCGCCCTGGTCTCGATCATCTTTATGAACCGCCTGGTAAGCACGATTACCTCCGGTTTCGCTTCCGTTCCATGCTCCCGACAGGGCGAAGGACACGCATATTATAACCCTTTCCCCTCCCTTTTCAAATTTGCGGTTGCTAACGCCGATTTCGCCCTCCCCTGCCGCCTCCCGGGAGGGTAGTGGACGGGCGTGGACAACGGATGTCCCGCGGTGGAGCGCAATTTAACCCGCCCTCCCCGTCCCGGCGGGCCGCGGACGATGGTTACGGACAAGGAAGGGCTCTCCTTCCGGGTCACCGCCCCCGTACGGTCACACGCCGAGCGTCTTCGGGCCCCCGGGGGCGGGCTTTACCCGGCGCATTCACCGGTGTCGCCACGAAGCTTTTCCAGGCCATGGGGTAAGGCGGGGATGATGACTTCCAGGTTCTCCCTCGCCCCCTTGGGGCTTCCGGGTAGGTTAACGATGAGGGTGGACCCGCGGATGCCGCTCACGGCGCGGCTGAGCATGGCGTGGGGGGTCACCCGCAGGGAGGCGGCTCGCATGGCCTCGGCGAAGCCCGGCGCTTCCTTCTCCAGTACCCGGCGCGTGGCCTCGGGGGTGACGTCGCGGGGGCTCATGCCCGTCCCCCCCGTGGTGAGCACAAGGTCCACGCGCAGGCGATCGCAGAAGTAACGCAGCCGCTCCTCCACGATTACCGCCTCGTCGGGGACCACTTCCCGCACCTCGACCTTCCAGCCCTCCCGCAGGACCAGCTCCTCCACCGCGCGCCCGGAGAGGTCCTCCCGCTCCCCGGCGGCGCCTTTATCGCTCACCGTGAGGATGGCCACCCTGAAAGGGCCTTGCCGCGTGGCGTCTTCGCCACTTCCCCTCATCTTCATCACCCCTCCGCCCTATCCGGGTCGTGGCCTTCCCCCAGGACCTCGATGCGGTCGCCTGCCCTGGCCTTTCCTCCCCGCAGGACGCGGGCGAAGATCCCCTCCCGGGGCATGATGCAGTCTCCGGCGGCGTAGTAGATGGCGCAGCGGTCCACGCATTCCTTGCCTATCTGGGTCACTTCCAGGAGGATGTCCCTTCCCACCCGCAAGCGGTCGCCCACCCTGAGGCGGGTCAGTTCCAGGCCCCGGGTGAGCAGGTTCTCCCCGAAGGCGCCCGGCTTGAGGCCCTGGAGGCCCTTGGCCCGCATCTTGTCCACGCTCTCCTCCGCCAGGAGGCTCACCTGGCGGTGGCCGAACCCGGCGTGGGCGTCCCCCCGGATGCCCAGGTCCTCCACCAGGAGGACCTCCTCCACCTCCTCCTTCTGGACGTGCTTTTCCGCGCTCACGCACACCGCCACCACTTCACCGTGGGTCATCGTCTCCTCCTCTTACATAGGTCCCCGACCTGCCGCCCGTTTTCATGAGCAGCTGCAGGTCGGTCACGGTCATGGAGCGGTCCACCGCCTTGCACATGTCGTAGATGGTCAGGGCGGCGACGGCGGCACCGGTGAGGGCTTCCATCTCCACGCCGGTGCGATCTCGGGTCCTCACCGTCACCAGGACGGTTATGGAGGAATCCGCCTCGTCCACCTGGAAGTCGGTCTCCACTGAGGTCACGGCGATGGGGTGACACATGGGGATGAGCTCCCCGGTACGCTTGGCGGCCATGATTCCCGCCACCCGGGCCACGGCCAGGACGTCTCCCTTTTCCACCTCCCCGGAAACGATGAGTTTCAGGGTGGAGGGTTTCATGACCACCCTGGCCCGGGCCCGGGCCTCGCGCACGGTGACCGGTTTCCCGCTCACGTCCACCATCCTGGCCTTTCCCCTCTCGTCGAGGTGGGTGAGGCCCTCGGAGGTCTTGTCCTTGCCGGCATCGGCCATCTTCACGACCCCTCCGTTCCCGGTTTTCAACCCTTCCCTTCCCGGCGTGGCGACCGCGGCCTCCCGGCGGGTGCCGTGGAAGCCACTCGGCCACCGGCGGCCCCGGGGTGGAGGCCAGGAGCCGCTGCGCCGGCCAGGCACCCAACCTCCCTGGCGCGGGGAACCTCCCGGTCCCCGGCGCGCCATGTGCATGCCGTGTCGTGATCCTCGGGCCCGGAGATCATCCGCCGATACGGGACATGTTCATCTTGGAAAAAGATGCCAATCCACCGTGGTCGCGGGGCTTCTTCTCCAGGGCCGCGAGGATGGCCCGGTAGATGGCTTCCTCGGTTTCCCGGTCGTCGCCCCCGCCGCGCAGTATCTTCCTCACGTCCACTTCCTCGGAGGAGAAGAGGCAGGGCCTCATCCTGCCCTCCGCGGTGAGCCGAAGCCGGTTGCACTGCGGACAGAAGTGCGAGCTGACGGGGGAGATGAAACCCACCGTCCCACGCGACCCGGGTAACCGGTAGTACCGGGCCGGTCCCCCTCCCACCGGAGGGCGGTCTTCCTCCACCGCTCCGCGGCGCAGCAGTACGGCCCGGAGCTCCTGGTTGGATACGAAGTAGGATGAATCCACCGCCCCGCAGGGGCTCATGTACTCGATAAACCTCACGTGTACCGGGAGTCTGTATACCAGGTCCAGGAAGCCATCCACCTCGTCGTTCAAGTGCTTCAGGGTCACCACGTTGATCTTCACCGGTTCCAGCCCGGCCTCCAGCGCGGCCTCCACCCCCTCCAGGGCGGAGGAAAGGTCTCCCCCGCGGGTGAGGCGGCGGTAGGTCTCCGGGTGCAGGGAGTCTATGCTCACGTTCACCCTCTTCAAGCCGGCGGCGGCCAGCCTTTCCGCCACGGAGGCCAGCAGGGTCCCGTTAGTGGTGAGGGAGATGTCCAGGCGGGGGCGCAGGGCGGCGATTCCTTCCACCAGCCGTTCCACGTCCCTGCGCACCAGGGGCTCCCCGCCGGTGAGGCGCACCTTGCCGATACCCGCTCTCACCGCCACGCGCAGGAAGCGGATGATTTCCTCGTAGGTGAGTATCTCCGCGTGGTCGAGGTGGGGGACGCCTTCCGGCGGCATGCAGTAGACGCACCGCAGGTTGCACCTGTCGGTGACGGAGAGGCGCAGGTAATCGATGCGCCTTGAGAACCGGTCAACCAGGACGCTCATCTTCAAGCTTCGCTTCCCTCGGTGGCGCAGCCCCTCGGCGGGGAGTCCAGCCCCGTCATTCCTTAAGGAGCGGTTCTATGCGGGAACGTATGATGTCCTCGGTCTGGTAACCCACCAGGCGGTCGACCTCGTTTCCGTCGCCGTCCAGAAAGACCAGCGTGGGAGTGGCCGTGATGTGGTATCTGGAAGCTTTTTCCTCATCCTCCCACAGGTTGCAGTCGGTGAAGTCCACCCTACCCCGGTATTCGTCCGCCAATCGAGCCAGCACGGGCTCGAGTTTCGTGCAGGGCGGTCACCCGGGCTGCCAGAAGTTCACCACCTGCGGCCTTCCCGTCGATTCCCCGGGAACGGGATTAACGTTGGTTTTTGAACCGCATCCCGGGAGAAGGATGGTGGCCGCCAGCGCCGGGATCACCAGCACCGCGCACGCGGATAGCCCGAAGCGTCCGGACATCGTCCCTCCCGGTAAAAGGCCGCCTCGCTGCGATTATAGCACAGGGGTTTCCCCCGGCCGCGCGTATGTACTCAAGCCTGGGGCCATGGGCGGAGCGCCCGCCGACGCCTGGAAGACACTCCGGTGCGACGGCTCGCGCCTGCCGAACGGGGCTGAACCGCTCCATCTCCGGGGTGTGTCCTACCTGGCATGTCAGCCCGCGTGGCGCGCGACCGGCGGAGAAATCATCCCCGCAGGGCCCTGATTATCTGGGCGATCTCCCGGGAGGTGGAGGCGAGGAGGGGGTAGGCTTGGCGGAGGGAATCCTCGCGGGAAAGCGGGCCTCGAGCGATGCAGAACATGGCCGTCAATCCGGCGCGGTGCAGCACCTCGGCTCCGGAGGCTATCTCCCCGGCCAGGGCCAGGAGGGGGACCTTCCTTTCCGCCGCCCTGCGGGACACCCCGCTCACCGTCTTTCCATGCGCCGTCTGGCCGTCCAGCCTGCCCTCGCCGGTTATCACCAGCTGGGAAGCGGATAGGAGCTCCTCGAAGCCCACCGCCTCCATGACCACCTCGATGCCCGGCCTTATCCTCGCGCCCAGGAAGACGGCGAGCCCGTAGCCCAGGCCGCCCGCCGCTCCCGCCCCCGGCATGTGCGCCGGATCCGCTGGAGAATCCGGCTTCCCATGTCCCTCGGCGACTTCCAGCTGCCCGGAGACCACCTCCGCCAGGCGGGCCAGCCCCCTTTCCAGGAGCTCCACGTCCTCGGGCCCGGCACCCTTCTGGGGGGCGTAGACGCGCGAGGCCCCCTCCGGACCCAGCAGGGGGTTGTCCACGTCGCTGGCCACCTCTATCTCCACCTTGCGGATACGGGGGTCCAGCCCGGAGAGGTCGATGCGCTCCAGCCGGTGGAGGTGCCCTCCGCCGGGGGGCAGTTCCCTGCCCTCCCGGTCCAGGAAGCGGGCCCCCAGGGAGGCGGCCATCCCCGTGCCCCCGTCGTTGGTGCCGCTTCCCCCGATGCCCACGATGATGCGCGAGGCTCCCAGCTCAAGGGCGCAGCGGATGAGGTCCCCGGTCCCGGCGGTGGTGGTCCACCGGGGGTCCCGGCGCTCCGGGGGTATCAGTTCCAAGCCGGAAGCGGCAGCCATCTCCACTACCGCCGTCCTGCCGTCGCCGCAGATGCCCAGGGGCGCCTTGCGCTTCTCCCCCAGCGGACCGGTGACCTCCATCTCCACCAGGCGGCCCCCGGTGGCCCTGACCAGGACCTCCAGGGTTCCCTCCCCGCCGTCGGCCAGGGGGCAGAGCACGCATTCCGCCTCCGGCCATCCCTCGGAAAATCCCCGGGCTATGGCCTCGGCCGCCTGGGTGGCGGTGAGGGATCCCTTGAACTTGTCCGGACAGACGAGGACGCGCATTCTGACCTCCGCGAATACCCTTTCGCTTGGTGGATCTTTTTACCAAGCCGACGTGCTGAATATAACTCGCAACAGGGTAGTCCGTGAATATCCGCTCGCAGGGCCGAGATCGTGGCCATGGATTCCGCCGGAGGTACGGGTTTCGCCAGCACGGGCCACCTTTTTCCCATGAAGTTGACTCCACGGGGAAGGAGATTCTTGCCCTCTTTCTTCGAGTGGGTGATGAGCCCCTTCCTCAGATCACCACGGTCCCCGTGCCGACGGATATAAGGTCATCCAAACCCTGATCACAAAGTGGGAAGCGTTAATTTATCCTTCGCCCACCAGGTCCCCGGCCACCGGCATTCGACGCCTCTTCCCGCCTCAGAGGGGGAGGTTGCGGGCCACTTCCTCCTCTTCCAGGTACTGGTCCAGGCGGGCGAGGAGGAGGTTCCAGTCCACCAGGTGGCCATCGAACTCCGGGCCGTCCACGCAGGCGAAGCGGGTCTTCCCGTCCACCTCGCAGCGGCAGGTGCCACACATCCCCGTCCCGTCCAGCATGATGGAGTTGAGGCTCACCCTGGTGGGCACGTTGAACTCCCGGGTGACGGCGGAGGCGAACTTCATCATCACCGCCGGCCCGACGGCCATGACCAGGTCCGCCCCCTCCTCCCGGAGGACCTGTTCCAGCGCCCAGGTGACCCTTCCGGCCAACCCCCGGGAACCGTCGTCCGTGGTCACCAGGAGCCGGTCGGTGACCTCGGCCATCTCCTCCTCCAGGATGAGCAACCCGGCGGTGCGGGCCCCGATGACGCCGGTGACCCGGTTCCCGGCGCGGCGCATCTCCCGGCAGATGGGATAGATAGCGGCGATGCCCACTCCGCCCCCCACGCAGACCACGTGGCCGAAGCGCTCGATCTCCGTGGGCCTGCCCAGGGGCCCCACCAGGTCGAGGATCTCCTCCCCGGGCTCCATGCGGCTGAGCTTGGCCGTGGAGCGGCCGACCACCTGGAAGACCAGGCGGATCCAGCCCTCCCCCGCGTCCCAGTCGCAGAGGGTGAGGGGGAAACGTTCCCCCTGCTCGTCCAGGCGGAGGATGACGAACTGTCCCGCCCGCGCCCGCCTGGCGATGCCCTCTGCGCGGACCCGCACGGAATACAGGCGTTCGGCGAGGTTTTCCTTCTGCAGGATGGTGAAGCTCATTGGTCCACTCCCAGTTCCTGGAAAAGCCTTTCCTTTATGCGGCGAATCTCCTCCACGAAGGCCGGGTCGGCGTCGTAGGGGCTGGTACCCTCCAGGTCTGCCCGCCGGATGTTCTGGTTGTAGGATATGGAACCCAAGAAGGGCATCCCGTCCAGGCGGGAGCGCACCAGTTCCTCCTCCTCGGGGGACTGGACCTTGTTGAGGACCACGAAGACGCGCTTGACCTTAAGGTCGCCGGCCAGGCGCCGGATGGAGTTGGCCGTCTGGAGGCTGCGCATGCCGGGTTCGATGACCACGATCATGGCGTCCACGGCGCCGGCGGTGCCCCGTCCCAGGTGCTCCAGCCCTGCCTCCATGTCCATGATCACCACGTCCTTGCGGGCCAGGAGGAGGTGTTGCAGGAGGGCCTTGAGCATCACCGATTCCGGGCACACGCAGCCCCCGCCGCCCTCCTTTACCGTGCCCATGACCAGGAGGCGGACCCCCTTGTGCACCTTGGAGAGGGCCTCCGGAAGGTCGTCCACCTTGGGATTCATCTTGAAGTAGGTGCCGAAGGTGCCGGGCTTGGAGTCGGTGCGCTCGGCGATGAGCTCCTTCATGTCCGCGATGGGCACCACGCCCTCCATCTCCTCCTCGGGTATGCCCAGGCTGGAAGCCAGGTTGGCGTCCGGGTCGGCGTCCACGGCCACCACGTTATAACCCTCCTCGGCCAGGAGGCGGGCCAGGCCGCCGGCCAGGGTGGTCTTCCCCACCCCACCCTTCCCGGTCACGGCTATCTTCAAGGTCATCACTCCTTACGGGCGCCGGCTTCTTATGGTATTAAATGGAAATCGGTGGCCGCCGTTCCAGGGCCGGTGACGCCGCTTTCCGGAAGAATTATACTACAGGCCTCGCGACCTCCAGGCATGAGGGAGGCCGTGGAACTTTCGTGGAGGGCCTGTCCCCGAAATGGTGCCAGCCCAAGAATACGCCGGCAGGCCGGTTTTCGGAACGGTGAGCGGCCTCTAACCCCTTTGCTTAAGCAATCATCGGAAGATAGGGGCCGTGGATCCCTGGTGGAGGGTAAGGCCTGGATCAGGAGTGTCCGCGGAGCGATGTTTACCGGATACGGGGCCTTCGCCACGCGTGGTGAATTGACGGGAGCTTGTGCTCGGTATTCTTTACCCGGAACGGTCCTCCTCGACACACGTGGATTTGACCCTGAAGGAACCACCGTATCCGTCCGGGGCCGTTCCATCACACCCCGGGTTCCCTGGAGGGCGAACACGAATGCATGTAAATGTTTACCGGCCGGGAAGGGCGTGGTACTATTTCCCTGAATCGCCGGCACGGTTTCGCCGTTCTCCATTGCCCGAGGCCTCGTGACCCCGCCTTCGCGGGCGCCTCGGGAAGGCCGTAAAGGGGCGAGGGGGTAAGGGAGGAAAGGAGGAGCCCCTATCGTGCCCGGAAGCGTGGAGGACCGCAGGTACCTGGTCATCGTCAACCCCGTCTCCCGAGGCGGGAAGGCCCAGGAGGAGGGGATCTGGCTTCTCAACCGCCTCAAGCGGGCGGGGGTGGAGTACGAGGCTCTCTTCACCGAGCGGGCCGGTCACGCCGAGGAGATGGTGGTCAAGTGGGCGGAGGATTTCGACGTGGTGGTATCCGTGTCCGGGGATGGAACCACCAACGAGATCATCAACGGGATCATGAAGGTCCCGTCCTCCCGGCTCAAGCTGGCCATGTTCCCGGCCGGTACGGCGGACGACTTCGCCTGTAACATGGGCTACGACCGCAAGGACAAGGAGCAAGCCCTGCGCGCCATCCTGGGGAATACCTGTCGCACCATCGACCTCATCCGCTACGACGACCGCTACGCGGCGGTGACCTTCGGCCTCGGCGTGGACTCGGAGATAGCGGACGGTGCCTACAAGTGGAAGCGATTCCGCATCCCCGCCTATTTCTACAGCGGGCTGAAGAAGTGTTTTCTCGAGGAGCGGAAGCGATATTTCGTGCGTTTCGATTACGAGGGCCAGACCTTCGAGGACTGGGTGCTCATCGCCATCCTGTGCAACGCCCCCCTTTTCGGGAGGTACATAAAGATCCATCCCGAAGCCCGCATGAATGACGGCATCCTGGGGTTGACCATCGGCAGGGAGATGCCCAACGTTTACGGGCTGGTGCTCTTCCTCTTCGCCTGCCTGGGAGGACGGCACGGCTTTTCCCGCAAGGTCTCCTTCCACCAGGTGCGGAGGATGCGCGTGGAATGCAAGACGGACACCTACGCCCAGATCGACGGTGAGGTTTACAAGTTCGATGCTGGCCGGGTCATCGAGCTCTCGGTGGTTCCGGGCGCGCTCAAGGTCCTGGTGCCCCCGGAGTCCCTGCGGAACCGCAAGCTGCCCTTCGTCGCCCGCGAGGAGCTCCCGGAACCCCGGCAGCTTCAGCTCATCCCCTCGCGGACCGGGGTGGCGGAGGACCTGGAGGCGCTGTCCCGCAGGGTGAAATCCAGGGTGGAGCAAGCCCTGGAGGCGGCGAGGGAGCACCGGAGGCGCATTCCGGTTCCCGGGGTGAGGGAGGGGAGGCAGCAGTCCTTCGACCTCCAGAGGGAGGAAATGAGGCTGGTGCGCCGGGCGGCCAGGAGGCTCAGGAAGGAACTGGGAAAAGGCGGATGACCTTCCCGGTTCCCGGGGTGAGGGAGGGGAGGCAGCAGTCCTTCGACCTCCAGAGGGAGGAAATGAGGCTGGTGCGCCGGGCGGCCAGGAGGCTCAGGAAGGAACTGGGAAAAGGGTGAACGTCCCGAGCCCGGGTCACCGGCGGGTCGCCTTTCCGTGGCCGCGCATTCCGACGGACGGGATTGATGTATATCAATTTCACCTTGAAAAATATCCTTTCGACAACTTGACACCCTTGAGCATCTCTGATAACTTCAAAGCAGCGGGTGGGGACGACTGAGAGGATATTGGAGCAAGCCCCATCCGGGGCTTGTAGTTTTTGAACCTTGAAATAGAGGCCCTACGCTATTAGCTGCCGGCCAACCCCATATGCCCTATAGCATGAGATGACTTCAGCACATTCCACCCCCTGAATAGCCCTATCCGCCGGTGGCTAATAGCAACTCTTTAAAGGAGGCGCTTCGGCGCCTCCTTTCTATTCCAGCGGACAGGTGGCCACGCAAAAGCGGCCGGTTGGCCCGCTCGTCGGCCCGGGATGGGGTGGGCGCTAATTTCCTTCCCGGAACCGAAGGCATCTACCGGGCGCGGTTTCTGGACGCCCGGAGCATGGAGGGACGGTAGGGCTCGGGGCGGGCCAGCCCCGGCCTCCCGCAGGGAGGGTCGGGCCTGCCGGGGCAGTGCAGGTGGCAGTTCGAGGTGCAGCCCTCCAGGGGCACGAACGTCCCCTCCCCGGTGCGGCGGGAGAAGGGCATGGGGAAGGCCTCGCAGTGGGGCAGTCCGGGGGTGTCCGCGGCGCCCGTTGGCAATTCCTGGCATACAGCGTAGGTCATGCCCGCCCGTTCGGAAAAAGAACGGGCGAGCCGGTGGAAATCCAGGCGGCTTCCGTAGGGTAGCATATAACCGCTGGAGGTGGCGGAACGGTCGAAGCGGTAGTCCTCCAAGAGGCGGCGGGCCTCGGGGGTCGATCGGGTGGCCACGACCTCCGCCAGCTCCCTGCGGGTGGCCGCGGTGAAGCGTCCCGTGGAGCTCACCACGTGCCGCGCGCCGGAGAGCGCCGCTTCCCGGAGCAGGCCCTCCAGGCGTTCCTTCCAGTCCCGCCCGTACAAGGCCCGCCAGATGTGCGGCACCACCGGGTCCAGGCGCAGGATGGCGGGGAGCCCGCGAGAAGCGGCCCAGTTCAGGGATTCCAGCCTTCTCTGGTAGGAAGGGGCCTTGGGGGAGAGGAGCCGCAGCACTTCCGGAGGTCCCTCGATGGTCACCTCCAGGAAAAAGTGCCCTTTCCCCGGGAAGCCCTCCACCTCGTCCAGGAAGGAGGGATCGCCCTTGGTTATCACGTGGAAACTCACCCCCTTGCGCACCAGGACCTCCACCAGGCCGCGCACCGCTCGCCGGAGTTCGGGGACTTCTTGGCAGGGATCGGTGACGTTGGAGATGGATACCGGGGGGCATAACTCCAGCGCCGAGAGCTCCTTTTCCACTACCTCGGCCAGGTTGGCGTAGACGCGCATGCGGCGGTCCGAGGATCGCGAGTATACCGCGTCCCGTGCATAGCAGTACAGGCAATCGTGCATGCAGTGGGGTCTTCCGGGGGGCGTGACGTTGACTATCCACTTGTGGTAGCACTTTCGCGCCGGCCCCCGGTAGGGGAAGTCGTGCAGGGTGGGAGACCTGCGTTCCACGAGCAATAGGTCCATACCTAAATGATAGGGAAAGGGATCGGCGGGTTCACCCCCGGGACGAAGGCGTCGGGAGCGCGAATGGGTGATCGCCTGCCGGGCGAGGAGCCGCCGGCCGGGCTTTCATGTCCTCGCGCGTGGAACCCGTTTCACACGCTGAGGAGTGGGTGAAGCGCGTGATACCATGGCGACCGAAAAGCCAACGCCATGATTGATGCCAGTTTCGAACACTGAGGAGTGGGTGAAGAGCGTGATACTCCCCGTACCGCCTCGGGCAGCCGCCTTCTTGGAAGTCCGGTGACCGGCCTGGCGGGAAATCGCGTTGATCTTGGGGAAAGGCCGGCCACCCGACACCCCCTGTTTAATGCCACGGTATTACCGGATGCAGTTGCCTTTTCGCCCCCGGTAAAACTATAATTGCATGCGGCGGTTCGAGTTATTAACCAGGGTAAGGTCGCAGTCATGGACGAAGCAACTCATGATCCGCGCCACCACTTCCACCCCCCAGCAGAAGCGGGATATGTCGACCTACCGGCACGTCCCCTTGACATAGATCCCGCAAGGGAAGGTACTCCGTTCCGCGGCTCGTTTATCGGTGAAGGAGGTAAGTAATGGCCAGGGAACTGCAGGAAGTATATCTCATCGACGCCTGCCGGACGGCCTTCGGCAAGGCCCGTCCGGACGGCATCTTCGCCCAGACCAGGGCGGACGACATGGTGGTCAAGGTGATCCGGTCCCTCCTGGAGAGGAACCCCGGGGTGCCCAGGGACAAGATCGACGACAACATCTGGGCCGCCTCCACGCAGTGGGGCGACCAGGGCCTGACCATCGGCCGCACCACGGCCATACTGGCCGGGCTTCCGGTGAGCACGCCGGGATGCGCCGTGGACCGCATGTGCTCCGGCGCCGCCACAGCGGCGGCCTTCGGGGCCTCGGAGATCCAGGTGGGAGCGGCGGACTTGGTCATCGCCGGGGGCGTGGAGCACATGTTCCGCCATCCCATGGGACAGGGCGCGGACCCCAACCCCCGCTTCCTGGCCGAGAAGCTGGTGGACCAGAGCGCCCTGAACATGGGCATGACCGCCGAAAACCTGCACGACATGTACCCCGACATCACCAAGGAGATGTGCGACGAGTACGCCCTCCTCTCCCAGCAGAAGGCCAAGAAGGCCCTGGACGAGGGAAAGATCGCCAAGTTCCTGGTCCCCATGACCGTTTGGACGGGCAACGGCTGGAAGGTGGCGGACAAGGACGAGCAGCCCCGCCCCGACGCCACCCTGGAGGGCATGAGGGACCTGCGCACCCCCTTCCGGGTCAAGGGGAGGGTGACCCCGGGCAACGCCTCCGGCCTGAACGACGGGGCCGCAGGGGTCATCCTGGCCTCGGAAAGGGCGGTCAAGGAATACGGGCTCAAACCGCGCATGCGGCTGGTGCAGTACGCCTTCGCGGCGGTGAAGCCGGAGATCATGGGGCTGGGACCGGTTCCCGCCACCAAGAAGGTGCTGGAGAGGGCGGGCATGAAATTCGATGACCTGGACGTCATCGAGCTCAACGAGGCCTTCGCCGTGCAGTGCGTGGTCTTCATGAAGGAGTTCGGGATGCAGCTCGTGGACGACCCGCGCCTCAATCCCTGGGGAGGGGCCATCGCCTTCGGGCATCCCCTGGCCTCCTCCGGCGCCCGCCTCATGGCCCACCTGGCCTACGAGTTCGAGGAGAACCCCCAGTGGAAGTACGGGCTGGTCACCATGTGCGTGGGCCTGGGCCAGGGCGCTTCCATGATCTGGGAGAACGTCCAGAACTGACCGAGGTATGAGGAAAGGAGGAAGCCATGCCCGAGGAGCTGGTCACTTACTTCAAGGAGACCTACTACGACTCGCCGGCGGGAAAGGTGGCCATCGTGACCATGGACAACGGCGAGGATTACCGCAAGCCCAACACCTTCGGTTTCGGGGCCATGCAGAGCCTCAACGAGTGCCTGGACCGCATCCAGGCCCAGGGCGACGTAAAGGCCATGGTCCTCACCGGCAAGCCCTTCATCTTCGCCGCCGGGGCCGACCTCACCCAGGTACCCCAGGTGAAGACCAAGGAGCAGGCCATGGAGATAGCCAGGGCGGGGCACGCCGCCTTCAAGCGCATCATCGACCTCCCTTTCGTCACCGTGGCCGCGGTGAACGGGGTGGCCCTGGGCGGGGGGCTGGAGATCGCCCTGGCCTGCAAGTACCGTACGGTGGCCTCCAGCGTGGAGCACATCGGCTTCCCGGAGTGTTTCCTGGGCCTCATCCCCGGGTGGGGTGGCACGACCATGCTGCCCAAGCTGGTGGGCCCGGAGAAGGCTCTCCAGGTCATCATCTACAACGCCCTCAACAACAACACCATGATCAAGGCCAAGCAGGCCCTGGACATGGGCATCATGGACCGCATGTTCGAGCCCGTGGACCTGCTGGACAAGAGCATCCAGTTCGCCGTGGACCTGGTCCTGGGCAAGGAGAAGGTGGAGAGGCCGGAGCCGGACTGGTCCAACCTGGATTCCCTGGTGGAGCAGGCCAAGGCCTTCGCCGATTCCAAGGTGCACGGGAACTCCCGCGCCCCCTACATGGCCATCGACATCATCGCCAAGGCCAAGGACAACTCCATCGAGGAGGGCTTCGCCCTGGAGGACGAGGCCCTGGGCGAGCTCATCCCCTCCCCCCAGATGCAGGCCGGCGCCTACGCCTTCGACCTCACCCAGCGCCGGGCCCGCAAGCCGGTGGGGGTGCCCGAGGGCCAGCCCCTGCCGGTGCGCAAGGTGGGCATCCTGGGAGCGGGGCTCATGGGCAGCCAGCTGGCGGTGCTCTTCCTGCGGCGCATGCAGATCCCCGTGGTCATCAAGGACATCAAGCAGGAGTTCGTGGACCGCGGCATGAACTACATACAGCAGGAGATCAACCGCCAGGCGGAGAAGGGGCGCATCGACAAGGACCGGGTGCCCTGGCTGCTCAGCCTGGTGGAACCCACCCTGGACTACAAGGACATGGCGGAGTGCGACTTCATCATCGAGGCCGTCCTTGAGGAGATGCCCGTAAAGAAGCAGGTCTTCGGGGAGATCGAGGAACACATCGCGGAGACGGCCATACTGGCCACCAACACCTCCTCCCTCTCGGTCACCGAGATGGCCTCCGACCTCAAGCATCCGGAGCGGGTGGTGGGCTTCCACTTCTTCAACCCGGTGGCGGCCATGCCCCTCCTGGAGATCATCAAGGCGGAGAAGACCAACGACCCCACCCTGATCACCGCCTTCGACGTGGGCAAGAAGCTGGGCAAGCGCTGCGTGTTGTGCAAGGACGCTCCGGCCTTCGTGGTCAACCGCTTGCTCATCCGCTCCATGGTGGAGACCCTCAAACTGGTGGACGAGGGCAACGACTTCAAGGAAGTGGACCAGGCCCTGTGGGCCCTGGGGACCCCCATGCCTCCCTTCGCCCTCCTGGCCCTGGTTGGCCCGGCCATCGCCATGCACGCCACGGAGACCCTGGCCGCGGCTTTCCCCGACCGCTACTCCGTGAGCCCCAACCTGAGGGAGCTGGTGGCCCGCAAGAAGCCCGGCGTGTACGGACCGGACGGCGAGGTGGACCCCGAGGTGCGGGAGTTCTGGAAGCAGGCCGACCCGCCGAAGAAGGCCACTCCCCAGGAGATGCGCGACCGCGTCAGCCTGGCCCTGGCCGACGAGGCCTGGCACATGTTGGAGGACGGGGTGGTGGGCGCCCCTCAGGAGATCGACATCTGCATGATTTTCGGCGCCGGTTACCCGTTCTACATGGGCGGCCTGACCAAGTACCTGGATTACGCGGGTTACTCGGAGAAGGCGCGCGGGAAGAAGTTCCACCCCGAGGACTGAGCTCCGCGGGGTCCGGGTTTGTCGTTAAGCCCCCGGGGCATATCCCGGGGGCTTCACCTCTTTTCACGGCGCTCCTTCAGGGGTTGTGAAGAAGGCCTTTGGGGTCAAGTCTTGAATTTTGCATAACCTGATATTCAAAACAAGCCCTTATGCGTGGGCCGGGAAGTTGTTTTACCACCTGAACCACCACGCGAGTACCAATGCAATACCTGACCCCTGTGATGCTTTGCCGCATGACGCCTTTCCGGTCTACTGGGCGTAAGACCGACTTTCACGCAAATGCGAGGAAGTCATTTGGCTACCTCGACCACCACGCGCATGCAAAATTCAAGACCTGAACCCATGATGCCCTTAGCGATGTGCTATCCTTTTCCCGTCGCCTTTAACGGACCCGGATCGGGTGCCGAGCCTGAAAGGTCCACTTCACGGAGGGTTTAATTGCTTCCCGAGAACATCTTTTTACATGGGGAAAAGGAGACCGTGTGGCCGGCGTCGGCCAACGTGGTAGTGATAAGGGACGGGGACGGGGTGTCCCTGGTGGACGTGGGTTGCGGCCACGAGGAGACCTACCTGCGCCTGAAGGACTTCCTGGCCTCCCACGGTTTCCGGGTGACGGACGTGCACACGGTGGTCCTCACCCACGCCCATCCCGACCACATGGGGGCCATGCGTTTCCTCCTCGAGGAGGTGAGGCCGCGAGTCTTCCTCCATCCCGTCGAGATCCCTCTGGCGGCCGAGCCCTCCCGTCTCAACCACACCTTCGGCATGGATATCCCCTTCCGCTACGGGATACCGGACATCCCCAGGGAACGGGCGGACATAATCGAATACTTCCGCCACCTCTGTCCCATGGCCCGCGCCGACGCCACCCATGAGCTGGCGCCGGGCGAGGAGCTCCAACTGGGAGAATTTACCTTCCAGGTCGTAGAGACCCCCGGTCATGCCAGGGGCCTGGTTTCCCTGTTCGAGCGGGTCACGGGGATCCTCCTCTCCTCCGACGCCGTGGGGGAGGTGGTGGCCTGGTACGCTCCCGACTCCGGGGGCCTCACCGGCTTCCTTGAGGGCCTGGACCGGCTGGAGGCCCTGCCCGCCAGGTTGCTGGTGCCCTCCCACGGGGGGATGAGCCGGAAGCCCGGGGAGGAGATCACCAGGACCAGGGCTTACCTGCTCCGGCGCGAGGAGAAGATACTGCGCGAGCTAACCGCGGGTCCCCTGCCCTTCGCGGACCTCATGAGGCGCATCTTCCGGAACACTCTCATCCATATCTTTCCAGGTCCCCAGATCGTCCAGTGCCACCTGGATAAGCTGGAAGCGGAGGGGAGGGTGCGCCTGCACGGCGAGGAGGAGGGCTGGCTGGTGGAGCTCGTGGCCTGAAACCAGGGAGTACGTGGCCTGTCCTCCCCTGAAACCTCGTTCAGGTGACGGGTTCTTTCTTGTGCAAATAGAGAGCGCACGGGATCAGATGGCTGTCTTCATCGACGTACACCGGGGATGTATCAAGATACGGAATATGCCCACAGGCAACGGGGCGAAGCCGGCAGGGACGGATTCCCGGCCATGACCGGCAAGATGGTCAAGAGCGCGTGGCGGGCTCCGCCGCGGTCGCCTCGGGCCGTCATGGACCCACGGCCTTCATCGGCGGATGACCTCGATGGGGATGGGGAGCGGTGAGCAAGTGAATGCGCGCGATCCGGTGAAGGTTTAAGATGTGGGTAGGGAGGAGGCTTTCGGACGGAGAGGGTCCATGGAATCCAGAGGGGTGATGGCCGTGCGAACCTGTGCTCGGTGTGGAAACTAGAACCGGGATGACGCCCGCTTCTGCATCCATTGTGGGGCCGCGCTGGCGGCGGCTCCTCCCTCGGAAGGAGCACCGGGCGCCGCCCCGGAACCGACGGCGGCCGCGCCGGGAGCGGGTTATCCCCCTCCGCCGACCTACGCCGCGCCGCAGGGGGCAGGCGTCCAACCTCCTCCTCCGCCGGGAGCCGGATACCCTCGGCCCGCCCCTCCGGGTGGTGGAGCTTACCCGGCGCCTCCCGGACCCGGCCACCGCGCGGCTTCGGAAGCCGCCTACGCACGGCGCGCCGTTCCCGCGGCGGGCAAGAGGAAGGCCGCTTTCTGGGTGGGCGCCGGCGTCCTGGTCCTCTCCGGCCTGCTCATCCTGGTGAGCTCCTTCCTCCCCTGGATCTCGGGGCCTTTCGGTTTCGGCTCCCTGAGCGGGATGGATTTCGTGACCAACGAGCAGGTGAGGATGAATAATCTGTTCTTCGATTACGGGGATGGCTACCCCTTCTTCAGCGGGCTCACCTCACTCATCCTGGGCCTGATCGTGGTGTTTTTGGCGGTCATACTCCTGGCCTCGCGGAGCAAGTGGCCAGCCGGACTGGCCCTGCCCTTCTGCGTGATCTCGCTGGGGATAGCGGGGACCAATCTGTCCAGCATCCTGCGCGGGCCGGGGGGCGCGGACATGATCTCCGCCGGGTCCGGGATATACGTGTTCATCATCTTCTCCCTGCTGGGGCTGGCGGGTTCCATCAGCTCCCTCGCGGGATGAGCGAACGGTTGGAAACGGAGGACGGGCGCCGTTGAGGCGCGCGGGTAGGGGGGAGGCCTGCGGGCTCGGGAAACCCACTGGCGTTTACCATCCGCCGGCGAGGCCCAGCGGCGTGAAAGTGCGCATTCGGTAAGCGTGCGACGCGGAGGCGGGCCGCGGGGTGCCCGGCCCCCGCGTGGTCGGGGGCCACGTGGCCTCGGCAGGGGCCTCAGGGTTGGTTTGGGGATGGGAAATCAACCCGTCCTCCCGTTTGAAGAAGCAAAGGCCAACCCATTTGGGGAAGGATCTTGTTCAGGCATCACAATGTCATTGAATCCGAAAAACAATCGCAACCAAAGACCAACCCATTTGGGGAAGGATCCTGTTCAGGGGAGGGTGAAGGTGGTAATATCTTCCCGAGGTCCGGTTTCGGATTCCCACAGGCGAAATGCGTGAAAGCGGGCGGGGGAGGGGCCGGCGGCCGGAACGGCTTCATCATCCATTATCGCTTCTCGCCGGCTTCATCCCGGTAGTAATGGTATTTTTTGCCTGCGCGCTGGGAAGCATCCCGCGCCACTTTTCCATGTCCTCCTTCCTCCTCCCCTTGCTGGGCATCGCCGTCATCACCAACGTGGAAGCGGGGAAGAACCGCTACGGGCGCTACAAGCGCTACCACCTCCCGGAGTTGGTGGGGGACCGCGGCCTGGTGGTGGAGACGGAGACCATGGAGGAGATCGACGGGGCCATGGACCGCATCCTCTCCCGGGGGGAGCGGGTCATCTGCCTCAACGGGGGAGACGGCACCGTGCAGCGGGCCCTCACCCGGCTGGTGAACCGCTTCGGCGAGGACGAGGATTCCCTTCCCGTCATCTTCCCCCTCCGGGGGGGGACCATGAACCTCCTGGCCGACCATCTGAACATCAAGGGAAGCACCCCGGAACTCATGGAGCGCGCCCTGCGCGCCGTGGAGGAGGGCGAGGAGATCCCCTTTGTGCGGGTGCCCTCGCTCCGGGTCACGCGCAGGATGGGGGACCGCGAGGAGAGGGAGTACGGGTTCTTCTTCGGGCACGGCGCCCTCTACCGCTTCCATCGCGTGTATTACCGGGACACCAAGGGAGGGCCCCTGGCGGCGGCGACCCTCTTCGCCAAGTGCGCCTTCGGGGGGGCCACGGGCCGGACTCGCTACCGGGATGTCTTCGGCATGACCCCCGCCCGTCTGCTCATCGACGACTTCGAGATGCCGGGTGACCGCTTCACGGTCATCCTGGCGGTCATCTTCAAGGTGGTGGTGATCACCTTCGACGCCTTCCGCGACGTGGGGGAAGGCGACTTCTACGTGCTGGCCACCAATGTGCCCTTCTTCCGCATGGTGGGGCGCCTGCCCCGCCTCCTCTGGGCCCGCGGCGCGGAGCCGCCCTACCCCCGGGAGGAGTTCTTCAACGAACGGGCGAGCCGGGTCTTCATCGAGTGCCACGAGGGATACAGCCTGGACGGGGAGGTCTTCGAACTGGAGGAGCCCTACACCCTGACCGTGGAGCGCGGCCCCATGGTGAAGGTACTCACGCCCGCCCCCACGATTCGACCATGAAAACGCGGCCTCGGCAACCCGCCATCAGTGAATAGGATATCGGGGACTGGTTTCGATCCCGCTTGGGACTCGCCCCTGGTTTTTCCCGGTCCAGGCCTGGGGATAAACCCGTAGATACGTCCTCCAGCCTTCACTTTCCCTTCTCTTTCGTAGAGATGAAGTCGGCGATCTCGCGGGCTGCGGAGATGGCCTCGACGGAGTCCTTGGAGGTGAAGGCGTCCCTGGGTATCCCTCCGGGCAGGCCGTTTGGGTACCGGGTGGGGATATAAAAACGGTCGAGGAAGGCTCCCCTCTCTCTTAGAAGGTGGAAAGAAGGATCATATTGCCCGGCGTCGTCTACCAGTTCGGCCACCGAGTGCCCCCAGACCACCTGGTTTCCCTGCAGGTACAGGTAAGCCTTGAGGGCCTTTTCCGCGGCCTGCTGGGCCAGGAAACAGGCCAGGTTGTACCTCTCCCCCCGGGCGTTGAACTCGGCGTCATCCAGGTCGGCATACGCCTGTTCGAGCCAGCGCCTGAATTCCCTGTGGGGGTCAAGCGACATGAAGAACCTTCCCTCCTTTCAGGGCGTGGGACAGGAAGGGGCTCGAATCCCCCAGTTCCTCGAATTCCTCCGGGGTGTAGACGAGGATGTCCATGGCCACCCTGGGCTGGATCCGGCTGTAGACCTCCTTGAGGCGGTCTAGGAATCGCTTGTCGGTGCGCATGATCACCACCAGGTCGATGTCCCCGAGGGGGTTGACCGGATCCCTGGTCATGGAGCCTATGAGCACAACCCTTTCGGCCCCCATCTCCCGCAGGGCATCCACCGCCCGGGCCAACTCTTCTTCCAACTTTTTCCGGCGTTTTTCCAGGGTTTCCCTGTCCGGTATCATCCCGCCACCTCCTACGGCTTCATTGTATCATCCATGGGTCCGGTGGGTTCCCGAGCCGGCTGAGTCGGAAGGTCGGAGGCGCGGTCGGGCCCATAAGATCATGTAAAGGCTCATAAGATCATGTAAAGGTTTCCGGGCGACCATTCTTGGTAAAGAAAACCGCCACCCTCCAAAATCGGGGAGGCTCCGCCCGCATGGCAGATGATGCCGTTCGGGGCCGGCAATGATATCGCGTGGATTAAACGGTTGCGGCTTCCCCGGGACCCTCCTTGCCTTTTTCCTTGAACCAGGAGATACGGGCTTCCGGGAAGGCGTCGATGCGGCCGCTGTAGGGCTTGATGTCCAAGAGGGGGCTTCCGTCCAGGGCGTCCAGGCCCCGCACCGTGAGCCGGTTGCCCTCCCGTTTCAGCAACTCCACCACGCACAGGTTGATGGGGTTGGGGCGGGAGGGGGAGCGGCAGGCGAACACGCCCCGCACCTCCGGCCCCCAGGGGGTGACCGTCTGCAGGACGTCGCGGGAGGCCCGAGATGCCCAATATAGGATGTAGAGGTGGCTGGCGGCCTCGACGTCCTTGAGCCCCTCCGAGTATTCCTGGAAGACCTCCACCACGCTCTCCGCCGGGGACATGCGCCCCTGGAAGGGGGCCTGGCCCATCTCCCTGTAGGGCGAATGGATGACCCCGATAGGTATGAGCCGTATCTCCATGTCTTTCGTATCTTTCATCTCTCCCACCCCTCACGATTGCCGGTCCTGTTCAAAGCAGCAGCACCCCTCCGGTATGACCAGGAAACGGTCCCCGAACCTCTCCACCCTGGCTTCCACCCCGTAGGCCTCGCGAATGGTCACCGGGTCGATGACCTCCGGCCCTCCCCACCTCAATATGGAGCCCTCCTTGAGGACGATGAACCGGTCGGAGTAGTGCAGGGCCAGGTTGAGGTCGTGGATGGCCACCAGGACGCAGATGCCGCTGCGCCTGGCCTCCTCCCGCAGGATCTCCATGACCTCGGTCTGGTTGCGCAGGTCCAGGTTGTTGGTGGGCTCGTCCAGGAGCAGGATGCGGGGTTCCTGGGCCAGGGCCCGGGCTATGATCACCTTCTGCAGTTCTCCCCCGCTCAGCTCGTCGATGTAGCGCAAGGAGAGGTGGGCCAGGCCCAGGCGGTGGAGGACGGCCTCTACCGCCTCCAGGTCCCTCGCTTCCACTCCCCAGCGCACGTGGGGCTTCCTTCCCAGGAGGACGGCGTCGAAGACGGTCAGGCGGTGGTACCCGTCGGAACGTTGAGGCACGTAGCCCGCTTTCCTGGCCAGCTCCGAGGGCTTGAGCCGGGACAAGGGCTCACCCTCCACGAGTATGGCCCCTTCCCGGGGCTTGAGCAGGCGCAGGAGGCACTTGAGGAGGGTGCTCTTCCCCGCCCCGTTGTTGCCCAGCACGGAGCATACCTCCCCGGGCCGCAGCGTGAAGCTCACCCCGCGGAGGACCTCCACCTGCGAGTAGGAGAAAGAAAGCCCCTCCACCCTTAAGGCGGCGCCATCCCGCGAGGGCTCGTTGCCCGCCCGCGCCGTGGCTGGAGCGGGCGAGTCCTTCCCCGCCCCTCTTAAGATTCCCCCGCGCTTTCCGGTTCTCTCCGCCCTTTCCTGGCCTCTCCTTCCGTAAAGCCATTCTTTGCCATGTCTTACCAATACATCGGGAAACCTCCCCATATCCCACCTCACCTCCGGTATCCCCTGACCAGCAGGTAGATGAAGAGGGGCGCCCCCATGAAGGAGGTGATGGCCCCCACGGGCAGGACCATCGGGGCGATGATGGTGCGCCCGATGGTGTCCGAGGCCAGGAGGAGGAAGGACCCCGCGGCTACCGACCCCGGCACCAGGTAACGGTAATCGCCCCCGATGACCCGGCGCATGAGGTGGGGCGCCACCAGCCCCACGAAGGCGATGATCCCCAGGAAGGCCACGCACACCGCGGCCAGCAGCGAGGCCAGGAACATCCCCGCCAGGCGGAGGCGGTTCACGTTCACCCCCAGGGTCCGGGCCGTCTCGTCACCCGCGGCCAGGGCGTTGAGGCTCCAGCGCCGGGCGATGAAAAAGGCGACCACGGGGAGGGTGACCCCGGCGATGATCACCAGTTCCTTCCAGGAAGCCCGGCCCAGGTCTCCAAAGGTCCAGAAGACCACCGAGGCCACCTGCACGTCGCTGGCGAAGTACTGTGTGATGATGGTGCCGGCGGAGAAGAGGGCCCCCATGGCGATACCGGCCAGGATCATGGCCTCGGGGGTCATTCCCCTGGCCCGGGCCATGCCCAGGACGACGAGGGTGGTGAGGATGGCCCCCAGGAAGGCGAAGACGGTGACCACGTAGGGGTTGTTGATCCACACCGCGTCCAAGGTGGTGCTCTGGGTGGTCCCGGCTCCCAGGGCCACGATGGCCACCGCCGCCCCGAAGGCAGCCCCCTGCGAGATTCCCAGCGTGTAGTCGGAGGCCAGGGGATTCACCAGCAGGTTCTGCATCACGCAGCCGGAAAGGGAGAGGGCCGCGCCGGCCAGGAGGGCGGCGAGGACGCGCGGCAGGCGGATGTGGAGCACGATGCGCGAGGCGGTGGCGTCCGCCCTGCCCAGGAGGGCGTGCACGACCTGCAGGGGAGAGAGGCCCGCCGAGCCGAGGCCCATGGCGATGATGGCTAGGGCTGCCGAGCCCAGGGCCACGAGCATGATGACCAGGGCCTTCCTCCTCGCGTACCTCCGGTAGATGGCGATGGGAGCCGAAGTGCCGCTCCCCACCGCCGGGTCCCTCTTTCGCCACCGGGTTTTCCACCGGCCTCGATCTGCTTCCACTTTACCCCGCTCCCGGGTGTTTCATACCGCCTAACTCCCAGCCGGGCACGGAGCCCGGGCGCCCCCGCGGTGCCCCCCGGGGGGCATATTTCCCCGACTCCGCCTGGCATATTTCGTCCCTTGTCGCCGAAAAGTTACTTCATCAAAGGGCAGGGCCTGCCCGGTGAAAGTTCTTAGGAATGGTTAGAATTACCAACCCCTGGAACCCGCCCCGGGCAGGGCACCCTTCACCCCGGTATCAGAATTCGAGTTTCGTGAAGCCACCGAAGTCCCGGGCCATGTCCTCGTAGAGGCGCTTGCCCAGCAGGAACTCGTAGATCTCATCAGCTTTCTCGGCCGGGTCCACGTCCTCGAAGGCCCGGGGGAAGATGACCTTCCCCATGAAGTAGGCGTCGGCTATGGCCGTGTCCACGTTGGTGGTGTAGTAGTTGTAGGGAAGGTACCCGTAGACCCTCCCCTCCCGGAAAGCCCGCAGGGACTGGTAAAAACCGGGGTTCTTGCCGTAGTCCTCCCTGACCATGGCCAGGCCCCCCTCGTCCACGAAGATGATGTCCGGGTCCCAGGCCAGGAGCTTTTCCTTGTCGATCATCACGCTGCCCTTCTTCCCCGTCTCGTCAGCCACGTTGACCGCCCCGACCGCGGAGAGGGGCGGGAATTCGGCCTGGGTGCTCTCTATCCCGTGGGTGCCCTTGAAGCCTATGCCTCCGACGTAAACCCTTGGCTTCTCCTCGGCAGGGATGTCCTCCGTCCGCGAACGCAGGTCCTCCTGGCACTCCCTCATGAAATCCGCCACTTGCTCGGCCCGTTCGCGGTTCCCGGTGATCTCCCCCACCAGCCGTATGGATTCCAGGAGCTCCTCGTCGAAGGTGCCCAGCTGCCCGTAGCTCAGGACCACCACCGGGATGCCCGTCTGCTGCTGCAGCTCATCCGCCTTGGCCGCGTCCACCAGGTAAGCCACGAAGATGACCTCCGGATCAACGCTTATCAGCTTCTCGGGGTCGGGAGAGGAGTCCGGCCCTCCCTGCCCGATGACCGGTAGCTCCTTGAGCTCGGGGTGGGCCATTATGTAGGGACGCCCCGTGGCCCACTGCTTCTCCATGTTCTCGATGCCCACCACCTTGTCCGCGGCCCCCGCGTAGCACACCAGTCGCAGCGCGCCCGGCCCGATGGCCGCCACCCGTTCCGCCGGGACGGTCACCTCCACGCTCCTCCCGGCCAGGTCGGTCAGGGTGGTCTTCCCCGGACCGGTTCCTGTGCTTTCGCCCCCGCAACCGGGCAGGATCGCCAGGACGATCAGCGCGGCCAGGGCCAGCGAAAGCCCGGTCCAGGACATCATGCTCTTTCTCGCCCTTTTTCCAGCCATCTCCATCCTCCTCCCGATTCCGATCCCACATTTCACGGATACCGGGCCCGCCTGGAAGACTTCACCGGGTGTCTCCCAGAGCCCACTGGCTGCCTGCGGGATGTGGTGCCCCATGGGCTTCGCCGAGGTTCCAGGGGACACCGGCAACACTTTCCCCGAGGATTACCGGGGGCGTTATTCGGCGCGCTCACCTGTATCACACCCGACGCGCGGACCCGATGGTAGCCTGATGGCGCTCGCAGGTTTCTCCCCGGCCGTGTTAACGGGCGCACGGGGCGCGATTAGCAACGTCACTGTTCCGGGGACACGAGGCCCCCTTTCAGAGCGGAAACGATCTCCGCGATGGAACCCCTCACCTCCTTCGCCTCCAGGGGAGTGCCCTCCAGGTTGGCCCGGGCCAGGGACGGCAGGTAGCCGATGAAGGAAACCGGATCCAGTCCCCGGTCGAGGAGCATATCCCGGAGCGAGGCGCTGGATTCCGGGTCCGACTTGTTCACCACCACCAGGAAGGGCTTGCCCGCCTCCCCGCAGAGGCGCGAAGCCTTTTCCGCCAGTATGACCGCCTCCCGCGAGGGGTCCACTACCAAGAGAACGCGGTCGATCCCCTCCAGGACCCCGCGCCCGAAATGCTCTATCCCCGCCTCCGTGTCCACCAGCACCCAGCTCCCGGTGCCCACGCTCAAGGCCTTGAGGAAGGCCCGGGCCACGGCTCCCATGGGGCAGGCGCAGCCCTCCATGCTGTGTTCAATCTTGCCAATTCTTACCAGGGAGAGGCCGTTACGGGCGGACCTGCAGGACTCGGGCAGGGATTCGTGATCCAATCCTGGCTCGAAGAGGCCCATATCCTCGCCACCCGTTCCCCGCAACAAGGCCATGAGTTTTTCCCGCACCGCCGATTTCCCGCCCAGCCAGTCCATGAGGGTATGCGGGGGCTCGGGCAACCCGAGCATCAAGGGAAGGCCGAGGTTGGACTCGTCGGCGTCCACCACCAGGACCGGAGCCGACTCCCTGATCTCGAGGGCCAGCAGGCTGACCAGGGTGCTCTTGCCGCTCCCGCCGCGACCGCTCACCAGTATCTTGGGCATGTTACCTCCTTTCAGGGTTTTTACGATGAGGCTTCACAGGGTTCCGAAGCCGTTTTACGGGCCTGGAGAAAGTAACCTTCTGCGCTGTCCCTTATGTCGATTTCCGAAAAACCCGCACCCCCGAAAAGGCGTAGCATGGCCTCCTCCCCCGGCAGCATGTCTTCTCCCACTGCACCGCCCAGGCGGCGGTGGCGGGCGTTTATGCTCTCCCGGTTCTCGGTGTGGGAGACCACCACCCGGCCCCCGGGACGGAGGACGCGGAACATCTCCCGGACCGCCCTTTCCTTGTCCCAGATGTGGGGGAAGCAGTTGTGGCACACCACCAGGTCGAAACTCTCCTCGAGGAAAGGGGTTTCGGCGATGTCCGCGTGCAAGTACTGCAGGTTGGGCCGGGTCAGCTTGCGGCGGGCGACGCGGAGCATCTCCTCCGCGATGTCCAGGGCGCAGACCGATCCCCCGGGGCCAACCGCCTCCAGCAGGTGGGGCAAGAGGACGCCAGTGCCGCATCCCACGTCCAGGACCGCGCTTCCCGGCGCGATTCCCAGGGACCTGACCATGGCGGACCCTCTCTCCCGTTCCCGGGCGTCCTGGGTGAGGTCCCAGTCGGCGGCCCGGCGGTTGAAGAAATCCCTTATCCCGAGCGCGTGTGTCCCTGGCCGGGAGCCCGGCCTGCGCGGGGGGAGGTCGCGAGGCCCTTCCTCGAAAGCGGGATGGGACGGTGCGGCCTTTAGCCGGGGGACCACGCGGGGGTTGAGTGTGAGGCGTCCTCCCTCGTGCCACGGGGAAGGCGCACCGTCAGCCGAAAGAACACCCTTTTCGGCGCATCCCTCCGTGTAAATCGTTTCCAGGACGGCCCCGGGGGACGGGTCAACCGCAAGGGCATGCCTTTCTCCGCTCCCCGCCTCTTCGCGTCGCGTGAGCTGATCCTCCCAGGGCTGCAGGGTCTTTTTGGCCACGGTGCAAGTCGGTACTGCCGATTCCCAGCCGCACTCGCCGTCAACGCCTACCACCGCTCCGCGGAGAAGCCTTTGGTGGGTGGCGTTTTTCCCGGTCGAGGTCTCCCCAGGGGGAATCACCCGGGCATCCACGCAGTCCGTCACCTCCCTTTGAGGCAGATCCCTCTGTTACCGAATAAAAGACCACGAAGGTCCCTGACCTTCGTGGTCAACCGTTCCAGGTATTTTCTTGGCCGGGCGTTACCGCCCCTTAACCGGCGGCTTCCCGCCGCCTCCTTTTTCCGGGTAGAGGATAACACGGATAAAAGGGAAAATGTCAAGCGATGGTGTCAGCCGGAAGTTGTTTCGGTTTTTAACATTGCTAATGCGGGAGGAGAAAAGGAAAACGTCAAGCGAAGTCTTCATCCGGTGTATGGACTCGTGATGGTGCCGTGTCCTTGGTGGCATGGCCGCGAGAAACAAACCCTCGCGTGCCAACCGGAGGTCGAACATGCGTTCGTGCCATATCCTGATCAAATGGCCCCTTTGCGCCAGGGTTGACGGCGGTGGTAAGATGGGGAAAGTGACGAGATTTGACAATTGCATAACACGCCGGCCGGGTTCGCGAGATTAAAAGGGAAGTCGGTGAGAGTCCGACACGGTAGCGCCGCTGTGACCGGGGAGCGAAGCCCCAGTATCCCACTGGCAAAAGCCGGGAAGGGGGGGCGGAGCGAGGATCCGGAAGTCAGAAGACCTGCCCGGCATGGGTCAGTGAGCTCTCCGCCTTAGAGAGAATCTGACGGAAGTGTCATCTCCTCTCTCGAAGCGAGAGAGGAGATTTTTTGTCTTCCGGAGGCTCGAGGGGGGATGATTCGATCCGCGTTGAATGAGCGTGGTATGCCAGGGTGCCGCAGGTGAATCCACCGGGTATTGGTGACGAGGATCGTGTCGTCAGGAGGTGGAGGCGGACGGGGTCGGGCGAGGAGGGGAGGGCCGATCCTCGAGTCGTGCTCGATGTGGCTCCGCTGCCATAGCCGAGGCTCCGACATCGGAGTTGGCGTGGTGGGGTGGGGCTTAGGGAGGAGTTTGCGGGGAGGAGCCGGCGGACCCTGGGAAGTGCGGAAAGGGAGAGACGGCGCATGACCGGAGCGGAAGCATGACCGGAGCGGAAAGAAGAAATGGCGCATGACCTTGGAAGAAGGCGGTAATGGTGATGGAGCAGGGGAGAAGGCTGGCCCTTAATCTATCCGGCAGCAGGGAACTGGTAGGTATGGAGGAGGCTGAGATGAGAGGTTGGACTCGTAAACGGGAGTTCCCCGCCGAAATCTCGGAGGCGCGTTTCAAGGCGGGGAGGAGACGCAAGGCGGCGAGGAGGAAAGGGATCCCGGTACTGCCCTGCACCCTTCTCTTCCTGGCCCTTTTGACCCTCTCCCTGCTTTTGCCCGGGGCGGTGGGGCTGCGGACGGGCAGGGCTGCCGCCCAGCCAGGCGAGCTGGTCTTCGAGAGCAATGACTACGACATCAAGGATGGCACCGCCCCCACGGTGGTGGACGGGGTGGCCTACCTCTTCGCCGGGGAGGATCCCTGGACTCCCCCCGGGGAGCCGAGCAAGATCGTGGCCCTGGACGCCTCCGACGGGCACTTCATATGGGAAAGGGAGCTTCCGTGGGCGGGGGGCATGGGCTCCAAGGCCCGTCCCCTGGTGGACTCCGGCAAGGTGTACATAGGTTGCGGGGAATACGTGTTTTGCCTGGATGCCTCCACGGGGAGCAAGGTCTGGTTCGGACCCATAACCCCCAGCGGGGGTTCCCTGGGCAATTCGATCATCATCACCGACCCGGTGATGTACGCCAACGCCTCCGGGAAGAAGGTGGTGGTGGTCGGGGATTACGTATACGGAGCCTACGTGGGCCTGGACGCGGAGAAAGGCGGCGTCCTCTGGCGGTATTACCTGGACGCCAACACCTCGGCCATCGGGACTCCCGGCGTGGACGACGCCAACGACCGGCTCTACCTTCCCCAGCACACCTCCTTCGGATTCCCGGTCAACGGGAAGGTGCACTGCGTGGACGTCTCTGGGGACGCACCGGTAAAGAAATGGGAATACAAGACCACCTACGACGTGGCCGGGGGGATAGCCGTGCACCAGGGGCTCCTCTTTTTCAGCGACTTCGCCTACGGGGGTTCCAAGAGCAAGCTCTACTGCCTGGAGGAGAAGGGCAATTCCGCCTCCCTCCTGTGGAGCGTGGAGGTGTGGGGATCCTCCGGAACGCCCCTGGTGGACGGGAACAGCGAGACCGTCTACGTCTGCGGCAACGACTATTCCGTGGGAGGGAACCACTTCTACGCCTACGACATGACCACCGGGAACCTCATCTGGGATAACCCCAACTGGGGAGCCTACAACGGCAACTGCACCCTCTCCCCGGATACCGGATACCTCTACGCCGGGAGCTTCGACACCTCCGCCTGGGCGCACAACAAGGGCCTGGCGGCCCTGGATCCCCTGACCGGGAGCGAGCTGTGGTACGTGACGGGGAAGGGCGGGGGAGACCCGGTGGTGGTGGACGGCGTGGTCTACAGCACCGCCGACGGCAAGCTTTACGCCTACCAGGAGTACGTCCCCTCCAGCTTCGACTGGTACTTCGCTGAGGGCTACACCGGGGAGGGCTTCGACGAGTTCCTGTGCCTGGCCAACCCCGGAACGACGCCGGACGACGACGCCCAGGTCAGCCTGACCTACGTCTTCAACGGGGATAGGACCCCGTTGACCAGGAAATTCGAGGTCCCCGCCGGCACCCGGGCCACGGTGTACGTGAATGGCGACGTGGGAGAAGGAATGGAGGTCTCGGTGAAGGTGGTCTCCGATAAACCCCTGGTGGCCGAGCGCCCGGTGTACTTCGACTACCGGGGGACGGCGGGCCGCAACTGGACGGGCGGCCACTGCGTGGTGGGCGCCGACTCCCCCTCCGCCACCTGGTACTTCGCCGAGGGCTACACCGGGGAGGGCTTCGAGGAGTACCTCACCCTGGCCAACATGAACGACGATGAGGTGACGGTGGAGGTCACCTACCTCTACAACGGCGAGGACCCGGTCACCAAGCCCTACCTCGTGGAGGCCAACTCCCGCCGCACCCTGAACGTCAACCAGGAGGCGGGTTCGGGTAAGGAGCTGGGCATCGAGGTGCATTCCAGCCTGCCCATCCTGGCCGAGCGCCCGGTGTACTTCGACTACCGGGGGACGGCGGGCCGCAACTGGACGGGCGGCCACTGCGTGGTGGGCGCCGACTCCCCCTCCGCCACCTGGTACTTCGCCGAGGGCTACACCGGGGAGGGCTTCGAGGAGTACCTCACCCTGGCCAACATGAACGACGATGAGGTGACGGTGGAGGTCACCTACCTCTACAACGGCGAGGACCCGGTCACCAAGCCCTACCTCGTGGAGGCCAACTCCCGCCGCACCCTGAACGTCAACCAGGAGGCGGGTTCGGGCAAGGAGCTGGGCATCAAGGTGGATAGCGACCTGCCCATCCTGGCCGAGCGCCCCATGTACTTCAGTTACGCCGGCGGCTGGAACGGCGGGTCCTGCGTACGCGGAGCACAGATGGCCGCCAACTTCTGGTGCCTGGCGGAGGGCTATACCGATCCCGACTTCGACGAGTACGTGTGCATATCCAACCCGGGGAAGGAGGACGCCCAGGTGACCGGCGTGCCCCTTTTCGGCGGCGGTGAGCCCTTCGACTTGACGGTGGAGGCGGGCAGGAGGCGGACGGTGGTCCTCCACAGCGACCAGGGCGTGGAGCGGGCCTACGCCATATATTCCGACCGGGGCGTGGTGGTGGAGCGGGCCATGTACTTCGATTACCGGGGATTCGCGGCCCATAACTGGGATGGCGGTCACTGCACCCTGGTCGCCGCCTTGCGGGACATTTACTGATTGAAAGGGGATCATGGCGTTAATGGCAGAATATGGTAAGATGATCCGAAATCGCCGGTTGGGCGGGAGGCGCAGCCTTCGACGGATGGGCCCTTCCCGTCCCGGTGGCGGAGGCGGGGTCACGAAAGGCGGGTGATGCCTGGGGCTTGGCCGGGCAACCGGGATCACACGGATGTAATGGCAATAGTTACCATCGAGGCTCCTTGCGGTCGACCACCTGGCGGGCAGGAGGGCACGGGTCCTCCTGCCCGAGCCCCTGTCGTGAGAGCGGGGATGAGGGGCGCTTTTTCGGGGAAGAAACGCTTTTCGGGCGGCCGGATTGCCTTGGACGATGGTCGGGGACCGTACCGGCGTCAAGGCCGGTTTTACGCGCGGCGGGGTTGACGCCGGACAGGGGAGGCGAATGGCCCGGCAACCTTGGCCGGCCAAGGGTCGGTCATGGAGGGGGGAAGGAGCGCGGGGAGCGCGGAAAAACTCCGGGAAGGCGTCGGCCGGCAAAGCCCGCATGGCCGGGCACCCCGTTTAATGGAATGGATTTCCAGGGGCAATGCCTGGACCGGTCGATCGGGTCGTTAAAGGGGCAGGAGAGATATGGCAGCCTTAAAAGAGGGAAAGCCCAGGAGAAGGCCCGGATGGTTGGAGGCCGCGGCCCTCTCCCTGGCCGCGCTGGTAGCCTTCTTCCTGGTCAGGGGATGCGCCTTCATGCCCTGGAACCGTTCCGGCCCGGAAACGGAGGTGAGGGTCACCGTCACCCGCGATTTCGGGACCGTCGTCCTCAAGGACGAGCTGGTCCGGCTGGAAAGGGGCGGCAGCGCCATGGACGCCCTGCGCGAGGCGGCGGAGGTGGAGACGGCCTATGGCGGGGGGTTCATCCAGGGCGTCGATGGCCTGCGTTCCCGCTACGATTCCGCCCTCGGCGGGGGGGAGAAGGTGGACTGGTTCTTCTACGTGAACGGGCACCTGGCGGACGTGGGCGCCGATTCCTACGAGGCCAGGGAGGGCGACTGGCTGGTCTTCGACTACCACCGGTGGGATTATTCCGCTTTCACCCCCTTCCTGGCCGGTTGCCTCGCCCAGGCTTTCCGCAGGGGCTACGGGGGCGCGGTACCGGCGAAGGTGGCCGTGCTCCACGCCCCGGGAGCCGCGGGGCAGGCGGAGGAGGTGGCGGGCCTTCTGCGCGCCAACGGCTCGGCGTGCGAGACCCTGCTCCTGGAGGATGGTTGGACGCCCCGCGACGGCGAATACGCGGTGCTGGTGGGCACATGGAAGGAAATGGCAAACAACGCCTACCTCCGCGAGGCCCAGTCCAACGCCTCCCGGCTGGGACTCTTCGCCTACGTGGAGGGAGGCGCCATGAGGCTGGTCGGTCCCGGGGGCGAGGTGGCCAAAACCCTGGGCGAGAACGCCGGGGTGCTGGAGGCCACGGGTCCCCGCCTGGGCGACGGTCGCTCCGCCTTCCTGGTGTGCGGGCTGGACGAGATGGGCCTGGATGCGGCCGTGGAAGCGCTGCGGAGGGTGCTGACTGAGGGATGCAGGCCGGTCACCGTCCTGGTGGCGGTGGCGGGGGGAGAGCCGTTGGCGGTGCCGGGGGAGGTGAAATGAGGTGAGGCTGATTCCCGTGTACCGGCCCCGGGAAACCCTTGTCCACGGTTTGCACCCCTTGGCTGCCCTGGCGCTCTACGCGTCCCTGGTGGCCGTGGTCCTGGTGCTCCAGAACCCGCTTTATCTGGCGGTATGCGGGCTGGGCGCCCTCTCCCTGGTCCTCCTGGCGGAGGCCGGGGAGGAATGCCGGCCCTTCCTTCTGCTGGGGATGTTCATGGCCTTCCTGGTGGCCCTCCTCAACCCCCTGGTCAACCGGCAGGGAGGACACGTCCTGGTCTACGGACCCCGGCTTCCGGTCCTCGGCCGCCTGGACGTCACCCTGGAGGCCGTGGCCTACGGGGCGGTGTCCGGTTTCCGCATTCTCCTGGTGGTAGTTTTGTTCGGGCTGGCAAGCGTCACCGTGAGCCCCGATGACCTGCTGGATATCCTTTCCAGGATATCCCTGCGCTCCTCCCTCTCCGCCGCCCTGGCCGTCCGCCTCTATCCCAGCCTGGTGGTGGAGGCCCGGGAGATGGCCGAGGTCCAGCTGGCGCGGGGTGAACGGCTGCGGGGCGGGGGCCGGTGGCAAAGGGCGAGGGCGCACTTCCCCCTCTGGATGGCCCTTTTCCGGGGTTCCCTGGACCGGGCGGCGAACATAGCGGAGGCCATGAGCGCGCGGGGTTTCGGGAGTGGGAGGGTCACCAGGCGCCGGCGCCCCCTGAGGGGAAGGGACCTCGTCGTCCTGCCCCTCTCCCTGGCGGTGGTGGCGGCGGCCGTATTTTCCTCCGCGGGTGAGGGTGGTTACCGGTATTTCCCCCTCCTGGACAATCCCCTCACCGGTTTTCGCGCATGGGCCATGGCGTCCCTGGCCGGTTTTTTTGCCCTCCTGCAGGTTATTGGAAGGTGCTGGAAGAAATGGCCCTGGTGGAGATCTCGGATCTGACCTACTGGTATCCCCGCGGGGAGAAACCCGCCCTCAGGGAGCTGAGCCTCAGGGTGGAAAAGGGGGAGTTCGTGCTCCTCACCGGCCGCACGGGGTGCGGGAAGACCACCCTCATGCGGCTCCTCAACGGCCTGGTCCCCCATTTCCACGGTGGGGTCCTGCAGGGGAGGGCGCTGGTGTGCGGCATGGACGTGGTGGCCTCCGGGCCGCGGGCCCTTTCCTCCCGGGTGGGAATGGTCTTCCAGGATCCCGAGGACCAGCTGGTGAGCACCACGGTGGAGAGGGAGGTGGCCTTTGGCCTGGAGAACGCCGGCCTGCCCGCCCCGGTGGTATCCAAGCGGGTGGAGGAGATGCTCGCCGGAATGGGGCTTTCCCGCCTGCGGCGGTCCTTCTTGCCCGAGCTGTCCGGCGGGGAGGCCCAGAAAGTGGTCCTGGCTTCCATCCTGGCCCTCCACCCGGAGGTCCTGGTGCTCGACGAGCCGACCTCCCAGCTGGATCCCCTGAGCGCCGAGGAGCTGCTCACCGTGGTGAGGCGCATCCACGAGGAGACGGGGACCACGGTGATCATGTCCGAGCACCGGTTGGAGAGGTGCTTTCACTACGCCACCCGGGTGATCCACATGGAGGAGGGCAGGATCTGTTTCGACGGCTCCCCCGCCCAGGCGGCGCGGTGGTGGGGACCCCGCGAGGGAGCCTTCCTCCCCCCCGTCAGCCGGGTCTTCGCCCGGGCGGGCTGGGAGGAAATACCCCTGACCGTGAACCAGGCGAGGCGCTTGATACACGGACTGGAAACGCGCGGATCAGGTAAAGTCGAGGTTCCGGGGGGGAGGAGGGAAGGCCCTCCGCGGGGCGGACCGCTGGCCGAAGCCAGGGACCTCTGGTACGTCTACCCCGAGGGCCCGGAGGCCCTGCGGGGCGTCGACCTGCGCCTGGAGAGGGGCAGGAACCTGGTGATTATGGGGGAAAACGGGGCCGGAAAGAGCACCCTTTTGCGCTGCCTCCTGGGCCTGCTTCCTCCCACCCGCGGAAGGGTGCTGCTCTTGGGAGAGAGGCCGAGCCGGGAGAGGCTGCCCGGGCTGGCCTCCCGCCTGGCTTACTGTCCCCAGAACCCGAACGCCTATTTCCTCTCCCCTACCGTGCGGGAGGAGATGCTTCGCACCCTGAAACTCCGCGGTTACCGCGGCGACGCGGAGGAGGCGGTGAGGCGGCAGTTGGGCCGCTTCGGGCTGGAGGGTTTGGAGGAAAGGGATCCCCGCGACCTGAGCAGCGGGCAGAAGGAGAAGCTGGTCCTGGCCTGCGCCCTCCTGCCACCCGTGCCGGAGCTCCTGGTCCTGGACGAACCCACCCGCGGTTTGGATTACGGCAGCAAAAGGGAAATAATGGAAATCATCAGGGAGTACGGGGACGAGGGGAGTACGGTGGCGGCGGTCACCCACGACGTGGAGTTCGCCGCCGCCCTGGCTGACGAGGCGGCCATCATGGGCAACGGAAAGTCCATCGTGAACGGGGCGGCCGAGGACATGCTCAGCGACTCCCTCTTCTTCTCCCCCCAGGTGAACCGGCTCTTGAACCACCTCTTCCCCGGGCTCATCCGCGAGGAGGAGGCGGTGGCCGTCCTCGAGGGGATGCGCCAGAGGATGGCCGCGGGGATGGAGAGGGAGGGCGGGGAGGCCGGAGCGTGAGGGATGCCCAGGTGAACCGGCTCTTGAACCACCTCTTCCCCGGGCTCATCCGCGAGGAGGAGGCGGTGGCCGTCCTCGAGGGGATGCGCCAGAGGATGGCCGCGGGGATGGAGAGGGAGGGCGGGGAGGCGGCCTCGGCTTGCCCCCGCGCCGCGGTTGCCAGCGCGAGAGGGTGGCGACAATGAAAGGATCAGGGAAGGGCCGCGTGGACGGGAACGTGCCGGGAAGGAGAGGTACGATCGGGCGGTGGGGCCCGCGGGCCCTGCGCTGCCTCATCCCGGCTTGCATGTGCGCCTTTATCTTCCTGGGAGTAAGGGGCATCGCTCCCTTTTCCCGCTGGTCCCTGAACTCCCTTTTCCTGGCCCTCGCCCTGCTGGTTTTACTCTTCCTGCGCTTCGAGGAAAGGGAGTACGGTGCCCGCGAGGTGGCGGCGGTGGGAGCCTTGGCCGCGGTAGGGGCGGCGGGCAGGGTGTTCTTCGCCGCCCTGCCTGGGGTACAACCGGCCACCTTCCTGGCCGTCCTGACCGGGTACGCCTTGGGTGCCGAGACCGGCTTCCTGGTGGGCGCCCTCATCGCCCTCTTGAGCAACATCTTCCTGGGGCACGGCCCCTGGACGCCCTGGCAGATGCTCGCCTGGGGCCTGGCGGGCGCCAGCGGAGGCCTGCTGGGCGCGTTTCGCCGCCAGGGGAGCCTCCTCGCCGCGGCCGCCGTACTGGTCACCGCTTGGGGGTTCCTCTTCGGGTGGTTGATGAACCTGTGGTTCTGGCTGTCCTTCGTATATCCACTGAACTGGACCTCCTACATCGCCACCTGCGCCACCAGCTTCTGGTTTGACCTTTTCCATGCCGCGGGAAACCTGGTTTTCGTGCTGGCACTGTGGAGGCCGATGGCCGAAATGCTGCGGCGCTACGGGGAGCGCTTTCGGTTCCAGTACCTGGGCGAGGGGAGGGAGTGGGCGAGCTCGGGCGGCGGCCGGCAAGCGGGGGAAGCCATGTAAACCATTTCCAGCAAGGGTGGTACGGGAATGGAATATAATGGAAAATTAGGTTTGGCTCGATAGGGGTTTTACCGCATGGAGAGGAAAAGGAAGGGCGGCATGAAGGGCGATGCGGGACACGCGGAGAAAAGGAAGCGGAAAGCGAAGGCCGGCTTTTCGAGGCGCAAGGCGCTGACCATGGCGGTGGCGGTGGCCATGTGCCTGGCCCTCTTCACGGTGCCGTTTCCGGCCCGGGCGGGGACCGGGGAGGCCCTGGCCTACATCCGGGCCCGCCAGGCTCCCGACGGCGGCTTCAGCGAGCCAGGGCGGGGAGGCAACGGCCAGGACGCGACCACCGCGTGGTGCATCATGGCCCTCTCCGCCGCTGGCGTGGATCCCTCCTCGGTCAGGTCGCAGGGGCGTTCCCCCCTCGATTTCCTGGCTACCCAGTCAGCCAACTGGAGGAGCGTCACCGATTACGAGAGGACCCTGCTGGCCGTGGTGGCGGGCGGAGGGAACCCCTACGACTTCGCGGGCCTGGACCTGGTGGCCAAGGTCAAGTCATTCCAGAGGCCGGGAGGGAACATAGGTGACGCGGTAAACTCCAATGCCTTCGGAATCCTGGCCTACAAGGCTGCGGGGGTCGGGATCCCCCCCGGTGCTGTACAGTGGCAGAAGGCGGCCCAGAACCGCGACGGGGGTTGGGGAAACAGCCCGGGTGCGGCCAGCAACCCGGACATGACCGCCGCCTCCATCATGGCCTTGCGCGCCGCGGGCGTGGACCCGGGCGACCCCTGCATCGCCTCCGCCCTTTCCTACCTCCGCTCCATTCAGAACGGGGACGGCGGTTTTGCCTTCCAGTCCGCCTCCTCCGACGTCTCCGCCACCGCGTGGTGCGTGCAGGCCCTGGTGGCCGCGGGCCAGGACCCGGCGGGAACGGCGTGGTCGAAGAACGGGAATACGCCCTGGAGCTTCATCCTCTCCATGCAGGCGCCGGACGGTCACTTCGTATGGATGCAGGGTCGCGACGTCAACCCCCTGTGGACCACCGCCTACGCGGTATGCGCCCTGGCCCGCAAGCCCTACCCGGTGGCCGTGTTCCGGGGGAGCGGGAACGCCTCCGGGCAGGGGACGGTTGCCGCGCCCCAGGCAGGAAGTGGGGGGGACGCCGGGGTGGGAGCTACCGGCGCCGAAACGGGGACGGGCGAGGCTGGCGGCGAGGCCGTGGGGGAGGAGAGCGGGACGGTGGAGGAGAACCTGGCCGAGGATCCCGTCAACCCGGAGGTGGGAACGGAGGAGACGCCCACGGAGGTGAAGGGGGAGAAAGGGGGAATCCACCCCGCCTCCTGGGCGGTGCCCCTGGCGATCGTGGTGCTGCTGGGCAGCTTCTTCACCTGGTATTTTCTGGTAAGAAGGCGGGCGGGCGCAGTAGAGGGAGGTTGAGGATCCCCGGTGAAAGGGGATTGACCTTCGACCGCCCGCCAGCTCTCGAGGTCCGGGGAGCCGCGTCGTCCATCCCCCCGTGACTTCGGCCCGAGCTGGGACGTCTCGGCAACTTGGCGCGCGGACCACCGGGCGGTCAGGAGAAGGCTTCCCGCGGTCCCGGATCAGGAGGCGAAGGGCTCCGCGTCCCCGTTTCACCCCCAAGACCGGCCCGGCGTAAGGCATTCCCGGGTTCCCGGTAAACGTAAGGATCACCTTCAGCAGCGCGCCGCCAGCAATAACCCTGGGGAGGAAAAGGCGCTTCCGGGTCCCGGAAAGACGGTACGGTCACTCCTCGATGACCACCCGTATGTCCCCTTCCTTTTCCGTGACGCTGAAAACGGTGGTCCCTTCCTCGTGGCGGAAGAGGAGGCCGAGGCGGGAGCTGCCTACCCTGAGGCCGCTTATCCTCACCGATTCCAGCCAGGGGGGCAGGCAGGGCTTGTTTATGTACAGCACCCCGCGCGGAGCGTCCGGGGTGATGCCCAGCAGGGACTGGAGGATGAGGAAGACGCTTCCCGAGGACCAGGCCTGTGGGCTGCAGGCCACCGGGTAGGGGACCGGCTCGTCGTAGAGGGTGCGCCGGAAGCCGCAGAAGAGTTCCGGGAGGCGCAGGTTCTCCATGCGCAGGCAGGCCGTGGAAAGCCCTTCCACCAGCTTCAGGCAGGCCTCGTCAGCGCCGTAGCGCTTCATGCCCCGCAGGATCAAGGCGTTGTCGTGGGGCCAGATGCTCCCGTTGTGGTAGCTCATGGGGTTGTAGTAATGGGTTTTCTCGCTCAGGGTGCGTATCCCCCATCCGGAGAACATGTCGCTCTCCATGAGCCGCTGGATGACCCGGCGGGCGCGCTCCGGGGAGGGAAGCCCGGTGAAGAGGAGCTGCCCCCCGTTGGAGGAGACCACTCGCACGGGGTTCTTCTCGCCGTCCAGGGCCAGGACGTAGAAACCCAGCTCCTCGTCCCAGAAGAGCTCCTCCACCTTGCGCCGGAGGTCCTCCGCTTCGGCCAGCAGGCGCTCACCGCGTTCCCTGTCTCCAAGATCCCGGAAGAGCTCGCCAAGGCGTCGCTTGGCGTAATAGACATAGCCCTGGGTCTCCACGGTGGCCACGGGCATGCAGGGAAGGCGTCCGCCCGGCAGGAGGATGGAATCCCCGGAGTCCTTCCAGAACTGGTTGGAGAGCCCCAGCGGGCTGCGCCGTGAGTATTCCACCAGGCCGTCCCCGTCCTGGTCCCCGTACTCGTCTATCCAGCGCAGGGCCAGGTTCACGTTCTCCTCCAAGCGGCGGAATGTATCCAGGTCCCCCGTCCACTTGAGGTACTCGCTCATGAGGACGAGGAAGAGGGGGGTGGCGTCCACCGTCCCGTAGTAGGGAGTGTGGGGGATCTCGTTCATGCGGGCCATCTCGCCCCGGCGGATCTCGTGGAGGATCTTTCCGGGTTCCTCGTCCCTCCAGTCGTCCACTTTGTTCCCCTGGAAGGAAGCCAGGAAGGCCAGGCTTTCCCGGGCCAGCTCCGGCTTGAGCATCAGGGTCATGTAGCAGGCGATGAGGGCGTCCCTGCCGAAGGGAGTCGAATACCATGGCACCCCGCCCACCAGTATCTCCCCGTAAGGGGTGCGGGTGTGCAGGGCCCTGAGGTCGCGAAGGCTGCGCTGGATGACCAGGTTGAAGACGTTGTTGTCGGTTTGGATGCGGGTGGTGGGCTCCATCCATTCCTCGTAGGAGCGGCGCAGCTCGCGGCGGGCTTCCAGGTACTTGGCGGGCGCCTTCTCCTCGCCTTCCTCGAGGGGGATGACGTTGAGGTCGAGGTAATCCACCTCGTCGGTGGTGAGGAGGAAGGGGAATACGGCTTCCACTCCGGCCCTTCCGCCCCGCACCTCCTCGGGCGCGCGGGAGAAAGTGATGCGCGTATACCGGCGCAGGCCGTCGGTTCCGGTGTAGGAGAGGAGGACCTCCCGCTCCGCCACCCGGGGTCGGTGGACCCTGCCGCGCCTGGGGCGGCGCATGCCGCGCACCTCGAAGATATCCGCGAAGTCCGATGCCAGGGCGATGCTCAGGCGCACGTGCACGGGGGCGGAATGGTAGTTACGGACGTAAATCCTCTCCACCAGCCCGTCCTTGAGCAGGCGGCTGCGCCGGATGCTGATGACGTCCTGGGGTATGACGGTCCGGCCCTCCTCCAGGATGTCCGGGTTGGAGAGGTGGATGTTGGCCATGTAACCCCTCTCCAGGGAAGAGGATAGGAAGAGGGGCTGGATGCCCTCCAGCCGGGTCTCCAGGGTGGAAAGGAAACGGGTGTCGCGGTAGTAGAGCCCCAGCCCGGCCCGGTTGCCGTGGGTCATGTCGCCGTTCTCGTAGGTGTAGAGGAAATACTCTCCCTCCTTGATGATCAGGGACTGGCGGGGCACCTCGCTGACGATGAAGGGAAGGCCCCCTCCGCCCTCCAGGCAGAGGGCCTCGCTTCTACGCCTCGTCCTAGCCTCGGTGCCTTCCATGTCCCCCTCTCCTTTTACGCCCGGGGAAATCGGGCCTCCGCTCAATACCACCCGCATGCGGGGAAGGGAAGGCCCCCTCCGCCCTCCAGGCAGAGGGCCTCGCTTCTACGCCTCGTCCTAGCCTCGGTGCCTTCCATGTCCCCCTCTCCTTTTACGCCCGGGGAAATCGGGCCTCCGCTCAATACCACCCGCATGCGGGGAAGGGAAGGCCCGGATCCCGTTCTCCGCTCGCGATTCCGCCCCTAAGCTTCCGGCGCACCGCTCCCCATCCACCGCCTCCTCGCGCCGCGGGAAGGGAACCCGCGGGGGCTGAACGCCCATAATTCCCTGCCCCCATCCCCCTGTCCTCTCCCCGGCGCACCGCTCCCCGTCCACCGCCTCCCCGCGCCGCGGGAAGGGAACCCGCGGGCTAAAACGGGCCAAATATATATTTATATACCCGGAACATGCCTCATCTACCAGGTTTTCGCGCCCCTAAACATCACCTCCGGGACACGCGCGCCGGGCCGCGGGAAAGCACCCGGCGGCCCTCTCCCTATCCGGCACGGGGCAGGATTCGACTTCCGCGCGCATAAAAGGCGGGAGGCCGGAAGGTTTTGCCGGATACGCGCCGCTTGATCGGAAGGCCAGGGATCTTCCTTTTCTCCCGGCGGAAAGCCCGGGCGGGAACCCTGGCGTGCATTTCCGCGTCCTGGTTTATAGCGGCGAGGTCATGGAAAGATAAGATTATATGAGGCGCCTCTTAGGTCTCAAAGTTCCCGAAACCATGATCATTGGGTTAAGTTCTGACATAAATTCGTAGAGGAGGTTGGATCACATGCGCATCGCGGTCATCGCCCCGGTGTGGATACCGGTCCCGCCCGAGGGTTACGGGGGGATCGAGAGGGTGTTGAAGCTCCTGGTGGACGAACTGGTGAGGAGGGGCGAGGAGGTGACCCTCTTCGCCGCCGGGCCCTGCAACACCCTTGCCCGCCAGGTGATCAGCCTGGAAGAGGCTCCCACTTCCCACATGGGCGAGACCCTCTTCGACGCCTATCACGTGGGGCAGGCTTACAAGATGGTGGCTGCTGGTCCCTACGACCTGGTGCACGACCACTCCGGGTTCCTTGGCCCGGCCTTCGCCCGTCTCATCCCCCAGCCGGTGGTGCACACCCTCCACGGACCCTTCACCGCGGACACGCGCCTCTTCTACCGGGCCTTCCGGGACGACTGCTACTACGTGGCCATAAGCCGCAGGCAGCGAGACGGCTGCCCGGATTTGAACTACCTGGGCGTGGTTCCCAACGCCGTGGACGTGGAAGAGCACCACGTCTCCGCGGAGAAGGAGGATTACCTGGTCTGCGTGAGCCGCATATGCGAGGCCAAGGGGACGGAGCACGCCGTGCGCCTGGCCCGCAAGGCGGGAAGGCGCATCCTGCTGGCGGGGAAGATCGACCCCGGACGGGACCGCGAGTATTTCGAGCGGCGGGTGCGACCTCTCCTGGACGGGGAGAACGCCGCGTACCTGGGCGAGGTCTCCCAGGAGGAGAAGGTGCGGCTGGTATCGCGGGCCGCCGCCTTCCTCTTCCCCATCCAGTGGGAAGAGCCCTTCGGCCTGGTGATGGCGGAGGCCCTGGCCTGCGGGACGCCAGTCCTGGCCACGCGCTGGGGAGCGGTGCCGGAAGTGGTGGAGCACGGGGTGACCGGGTTCCTGGCCGACACGCCGGAGGAGCTCCAGCCCTTCCTGGACCGCATCGAGGAGATCGACCCCCTTACCTGCCGCAGGGTGGCGGAGGAGAGGTTCAGTCCCCGGGCCATGGCCGAAGGGTATATGGAAATATATACCAGGGCCCTGGACCTGCACCGCAAGAGGCTGCGCCCCGTGCACGCCCGGCCGGCCTGAGGGGCCAGGTTCCATCGACCGCCTCGGCCTCCTTGCCTCCGCGCCCGGGCGGTTATACATTTACCACCGGGATACGGCGCTGGCATGGCGCTTTTCTCGCCTGGAGGGGAGAGGACGGGACATGCATTACGACGCCGTGGTGGTGGGTGCGGGACCCGCCGGATGCATGGCCGCTGGGGAGCTCACCGCCAGGGGCTTCAAGGTGCTCCTCCTGGAAAAGGAGAGGCTCCCCCGCGAGAAGCCGTGCATGGGCCTGCTGTCACCGCGGGGGAGGCGGCTCGTGGAGGACCATTTCGGCCCTCTTCCCCCGGAATGCCTGGAGCGTCCGGCGGAAGCCCTGGGGGTCAGGGTCCTGGGCGAGGGGGGAGGAGAGTATGTCCTTCCCTTCCCGGGGGAAGGCCTGTGGGTGAAGCGGGCCATTTTCGATGCTTTCCTGGTCCGGTCCTGTGGGGCGGAGGTCTGGGAGGGTTGCAGGGTGGTCGACGTTGCCGTGGGGCGTTTCCACGTCCGGTTGCGCTTTGTGCGGGGAGAGGAAGAGGGGGAGGCGGAGGCCACCTACCTGGTAGGCGCCGATGGGGCGGAGAGCCTAGTGTCCGGGATGGTGCGGCCCGAGTTCCACCGGCTACATGCTCTTCCCGCCTTGGAGAGGGCCACGCTGTTCCTCTGGGAGGGGGAAGCGGATTGGGATCCTCGTTGGCTGGGGCTGGCGGTGTGGAAACGCGGCGTGGGGCGGTTTTTCGCGCGTGGCGGCACGGTAGGCCTGGCCTTGAGCCACGGCGTCGGGCGAGGCTGGCGGGAGGAGCTGGAGGGCCTGACGGGATTTCTCTCCCGCCGCGTGGGCCTGCGGTTGAGGGGTGATCCGGTGCGCATGGCCGCCGTTTCCAACCGCATGGCCAGGGACGGGAGGTATAACCTGGGAGCGGGCAGCGCGCTCCTGGCGGGGGAGGCGGCCGGGTTCCTGGATCCCTGGGGTTTCGGTATCCGCTTGGCCCTGGAGAGCGGGAAGCTGGCCGCGGAATGCATCGCCGAGAGCGCCGGGGAGAACGTCACCCCTCACCTCCACTACCTGCGTCGCGCGCAGCCCATGCTGGAGGCGGGGTTCGGGGGAAGGCGCAAGCGATCCCACGGAAAGGTGGGAGAGCTGGACTTGAGCGGGTGGGCCGGGGATAAGGGGAGGACGGCGCGGAGGGATTTTCGCGCCTTGCGGAGGAACCTCAACCGCTGAGCGGTCGGCGTGTTTCGTCGAGCCGTCAATCGAAGGGACATTAAAAGACTGCGGAGGAACCTCAACCGCTGAGCGGTCGGCGTGGCCGTACCGTTCAGGGGACGAGGGGCCGGTTGACGTCTATCTCCAGGACCTCCCCGCCGGGAACGCGGAGGGCGAAGACGATTCCCTTGGCATTATATTCCAGGATAGTCGCCTCTTCTCCCTGGTGAAGCCCGGTGGTCTGCCTTTCCGGGGTCCCGAATTCCTTGAGCACATCCGCCTGGGAGGAACCTATGCCCACCCCCTTGGGAGTCCTTCCGGCATAGGGATGGCGGAGGCAGATGGAGACCACGGTGTCGAAGTCGTCCAGCCCCTTGCCCTTGTCCCGGTCCTCCAGGTAGAGGGTGAGTTTCCAGGTGCCGTACCCCCAGGTATAAGTGGCGTACACCAGGCCTTCCGTCGTGTGGCCGCTGGAGTCCGGCATCCCGTAGAGCTCCCTTACGGAGCGGAAATCGCTGCCTATGCTTATCCCCGCGGCGGATTGCCCGGGCAGGATGGGGTCCGCCTTGTGGGACCCGAATACCCCCCTGTCACCCGCGTCTCCGCCCGCCGTTTCCTCCACCGGGCGCAACCCGCCGTACGCGGTGACCAGGACGGTGATCACGCCTTCCCGCGGGCTGATGAGGAACTCCACGCCCCTGTCGGAATAAGAGTACAGGAGGAGCTCGCCCTGTTCGGAGGAGGCGGAAACGCTGGCGCAGGGACCGAATTCCCTTTCCACCTCCTCCACGGTGCTCCCTATGCCCACGCCGCCCGAGGTCCTTCCGGCATAGGGCGCGGAGACCTCCACCGCGCCCACCTCGTCCTCCGGGTCCAGGTACCCGTTTCCGCGGTCGTAAAGGGTCACCACCAGGAGCCAGGAGGCGGGGTCGTCCAACCTTCCCCCCTCGCGAGTGCGGCCGTAATAGGCATACAGGTAACCGCCGTCACTGCGTTGTTCCTCGGGGTCACCGTGCACCTCCTGGACGGCGGAAAATGGGCTCCCGATCTCGATGGCCGCCACCGAGTAACCGGGCACGATGGGATCCCTCTGCCAGGCGGGCAGGCCCTCGCCGCCCTTCCCGCATCCGGGAAAAGCCGTCACCGCCAGGGCGAGCGTGAGGAGCAGGAGCGCCCCGGCGATTCTACCTCCGGCCCGGGAATGCAGGTAACCGGGGTAAGCCCCTCCTCTCCAGGACTTCATTCCCTCGATCCTCCCTTCCCCGAACGCCACCGCCAAGGGAGTTCCGGGCGGCGCCCCGTATCTTCCCTCCGGGGCGGAGCCTCTCCTCCCGCCGGCGCCCCGCGGCGCGCCTCTCCCTCGATCCTCCCTTTCGGCCGTCCCTGCCCCGGCTCCTTAAGGGCCCTTTCCCCGCCTGCCCTACCGGGACGAATAGGAGATCGGGAGGTCGAGGTGCGCGGAAAGGGCCTCCACCACCAGGAAGACGCGAGTCCGGTTTTCGGCTGGAGAACCGCTCATCTCGGAGCGGTAGACCCTGTGTTTCCTCCCTCCCCGCTGGCGGATATAGACGCGAGCGGAGTAGGACAGGCTTCTTCCCGAGGGTCTCCCCTCTCCTTCCGCGCCGCTTAGGCCCCATTCCTGGACCACGATCTCCTCAAGGTCGTCCCGCGAAAACTCGCGGCGGAATGGGAAAAAGAAACGGTAGCGCTCCCACGCCACGGCCTTCTTTTCCGGGAGGATCACCAGGTAGGTGGGGGAGGAGAAGACGGCCAGGATGCTGTAGAAGAGGAGGGCCACGGCGCATATCCCCGTGGCCATGCGGGCGACTCCCGCCGTGGCCAGGACGGCACAGGCCACCGCGGCGTAGAATACCAGGGCGTGGAAACCCTCCCACGGCCCTCCCCGGACCTCGAATTCCAGGCCCTTTTCCCCGCCGCCTGGGCCGGAAGCCATGCTCCTCTCCCTTCGTTCAGGCTCGCCCTCGTGAGCGATTATAAACCATAACCGGCCCGGGAAGAGGCATGGAAGGCGTCAATCCTCGATTACCTTGTACACCACGTCATGTTCGCGGGCGTGTTCGACCACCTTGATCCCGACCACGTCCCCGGGGCCCGCCTGCTGGACCTGGCGGTGTTCGATCTGCATGGACTCCACCTTCTGCGTCCAGTCGGAGGTGTGGCCCTTTACGTGTATGGTGTCCCCCACCTTGAGTTCGTCCTCGAGCTCGATGGCCGCCACGCCCACCTTGCCGAAATAATGAGTCACCCTGCCAACCTGTTTCTCCATCCCTTTCTCCCCCCTTTCACCCCTTCCGGTAGATGCCTCGCCTAACCCGCACGGAGCGGAAACACACCGGCCGCCCCGAGGCCGCCATGCGCCACGGGTGGTTTATCCGCCTGCCGCCCCTCTCCCTCTCCGCCGGTGGACGCGTTCCGGCGGTTGGGATTTTCCGGTCGCCGCCCGAGAAGCCGTAAATCCCTACCCCGGGCTCCGCTTCCTCAAAACTGGTTGTTCCCCTTATCCGGCCGGGATAAACCGCGCCCCCGAGGTCGAGGCGGGGCGCCACGACATGGGCTTCAGGCCCCCCTTTTCGCCCTGCCGCGGGAAGGCGGCGCGCCTTTCGAGCCCGCCCTCCCGGGGAGAGGGAAGAAGGAGGCAGCGTTGCTTGCCGCGGGAGGAAAGGCACGCAGCCATCGAGGCCGCGATCCTGCGCTGTCCAGTTTTCGGGACCATGCTTTCCTCCGGAGAGGGATATCGAGGCTTAGAGAAACGGGAATCGCTTTCCTGTTCCCTACTGGCGGACCAGATGCAATCCCCTCGGAGGCGTTATATAATATCCCTGTTCCGTCCTAAGCGAGGAGGGTCGATGCCCGCGGATGATGAGGCCAAGAGGGTGATATTGCGCCGTCTTCGTCGCGTGGAGGGCCAGGTCCGCGGTATCATCCGCATGGTCGAGGAAGGTAAGGACTGCCGGGAAGTCCTTAACCAGGTGGCCGCGGTACGATCCGCGATGGAGCGGGTGGGAGCTCACGTTATCACCCATCACATGAAGGAATGCCTGCGCGTCGGCTCGGAGGACGATCTGGAGAAGGCGGTGGGCGAGGCCGTGGAGACCTTCCTACGCTTTACATCGTCCATAAGCTGAGCGGTCATGTGGGGCGGCGCCTGGTGGGGTAACGGTCGGCCAGGGGTTTGGGCGGTACAAGGTTTTCTCCCCCATCGTGCCTTAAACACCTCCCTTTAGAAAAGCGGAGACCAAGCCGGGTAAAGGTGTGGACCCGGGGTCGACGCGCCACCGAAGCTCCCAGTCGGAAGTGTGCGTGGCCGCACATGTACATGCCTCACGTTCGGCCTGTTCACGGCCGGCGTGGTCCGTCTGCATCCCCTTTGGGCTCGCGGGCGATGAAGATCGGTGATCCATCCCTGACTTCACCGTCGGTGATAAAGGTCCGCGACTCCCTTTCCCCTCTGGGGAGGAGTCGCCAACACGTCTCCCGGGCCAGGGAGGGCCGCCGCGGCTTCGCGATTCCGCGGAATCCCCTCGGCGGCCATTTCCTGGAGCATGATCTGGATTAGGTCTCTCATACCTGCATGGGTATATTATGCATCCGTCTTTCCTGACGCGTTTGTAAAAAGGCATGGAGGTGGACGATGAAGTTCATCCGCCGCAAAGGATTGAAACCCAGCGAGGTTTCCGAACTGCAGGGGCGTTTCGGAGAGCGGGCCAACTTCAGCGTTGTCGAGAGGTACCTCTACTCCAGGGATATGGGGGAATTCCCGCCCCTGGTGAGCAAGCTGGTGGGAGGCCCGGCCCACGCCGTGGTGCAGGTCCAGGGAGAGGACGAACTGGCATGGCTCATGGATTTCTCCTTACGCCACGGTATCCCCCTCGTCCCGCGTGCCGCGGCCACCAGCGGTTACGGTGGCTCCCTACCCGTGCGGGGCGGGATAATCGTGGACCTCACCCGGTTGGACCGCATCCTGGAGGTAGACGAGAAGGAAGCGCGGGTCAGGGTGGAGCCGGGCGTCATATGGTGGAACCTGGAAAAAACCTTGCGCTCGCGGGGCCTGGCCCTGCGCGCCTACCCATCCAGCGCCCCTTCCTCCACCATTGGGGGTTGGGTGGCGGAAGGCGGCTCGGGTATAGGGGCTTACGGGTACGGGGGTATAAGGGACGTTCTCCTCGGCCTTCGCGTGCTCACTCCCCGTGGGGCCCTGGAAGTGAGAGGCGAGGACCTGGACCTCTACGTGGGCTCGGAGGGGATCCTGGGATTCATAACCGAAGTCGAGATCTCCGTTCGCCCATCCCTCCCGGACTCGCCGTGGCTGTTTTCCTTTCCCGGCCCTGGCGAGGTACAGGGCTTCATCGACGACATCACCGTGATCTATCCCCCGCAGGCGGGGACCCAGGGGCCCGCAAAACGCCCCGGGGACGGGCGCGAGGTGGAAAAGGCGGGCATCTTCCACTTGCAGGTGATCACGCCTTCCCTGGCCGCCCTCAAGAACCGGACGGCGGAGCGGGCTTATCTACCGGAGGGCCCCTACCTGGTCCTGGTGGTGGGGGAGGGCGGCGGGGGGGATGTTTTGCGGGCGGAACTCTCCCGCCTCGCCCTTTCCAAGGGGGGTGAAGTGCTCGGAGGCGAGGCGGCGGATCGCGAATGGGGGGAGAGGCTCTACCCCATGCGTATAAAGAAGGCGGGGCCTTCCCTTGTGCCCGCCGAGGCGGAGATCCCCACCCTCAAGATAGGCGAGTTCCTGGAGCGGACGTCCCGGCGACTTCCCCACCTGGCCATGGAGGTGGTGGTGGGAGGAAAGGGGACCTCCGTTTGCCTGGGTTTCATCCCCTGCGATTCCAGGGCCTCCGATTTCGCCCTCCGCTTCACCGCCTCCCTGGAGTTCCTGCGCCTGGCGGAGAAGATCGGGGGGGCTCCTTACGGTGTGGGCCTGTATTTCACGGACCGGGCGGACCGCAAGTTGGGAATGGGCAGAAGGAAATTAATGGAAAACAAGAAACGGGAAGTCGACCCCGGTTGCCTTCTCAACCCGGGCAAGTTACTGGGTTCTTGCGCCGGAGACCCCCATCTTCAGGCCTTGCGCCTCCTCCTGCGAGCGGGGAGCCTATCCTTGCCCCTCGCCCTTCCCCTGGGTCGCCTGGTGCCCGGGGTGAGGCTGATGCGCCGCAAACTTCCGGAGAAGGTGGAGGAGGCCGCCTTCACCTGCGCCCAATGCGGCTATTGCAGGGAAGGGTGCACCCTCTTCGCCGGAAGAGGGTGGGAGAGCGCTTCCCCGCGGGGGAAGATGCAGTTCCTGCGGGGTTACGCCCGCGGCGAGGTGCCTTTCACGGAGGAGATGTCCGACACCTTCCTCCTCTGCACCACCTGCAAGAAGTGCGACCTGGCCTGCCAGACCGACCTGCCCATCGAGTCCGTGTGGGAGGAGATGCGCGGGGAACTCGTCGCCCGGGGCAAGTTCCATACCTTCCCGCCCTTCGAGATGATGGGCGCCTCCTACGACCTGGAGAACAACATCTGGGCCGGTTTCGCCGCCGACCGTTCCGCCTGGCTTCCCGGGGACGTCAAGCCCCTGGAAAGGGGGCCGGTGGGTTACTGGGCGGGCTGCACCGCCTCCTACGTGGAGCGGGACATCGCCCGCGGCGCGGTGCGCATCCTCAAGGAGGGGGGCGTGGACTTCGTCTACCTGGGAAACGACGAGGCCTGTTGCGGGGTGCCCTTCCTCATGAGCGGGAAGTGGGATCTCTTCGAGAAGGCCCTCCGCCGCAACATCCGGACCTTGAGGGAGCGCGGCGTGAGGACCCTCTACGCCTCCTGCCCGGGTTGTTGGGTGACCCTGGCCCACCATTACCGGGATTGGGCGGGGAAGTTGGGCCTGGAGTGGGACGTTGAGGTGAAGCACATCAGCGAGCTGGCCGCCGAATTGGTAAGAGATGGTAAATTGCGTTTCCAGCGACCGGTGGACATGAAGGTGACCTGGCACGACCCCTGCCACATCGGGCGGCACGGCGGGATATACGAGGAGCCGCGGCAGGTGCTGCGGGCTATCCCCGGGTTGGAGCTGGTGGAGATGGAGCACAACCGCGAGGAGGGCCTGTGCTGCGGCAGCGTGCTTACCCTCATCGGAGAGACCCGCCCCACCTCCGGGCGCATCGCCTCCCGGAGGTTGGCCGAAGCCCGCGCCACCGGCGCCGAGGCCGTGGTCACCACCTGCCCCTGCTGCGAGTTCCAGCTCCGGGTATGGAACGCGACGGAGGGAAACGGCCTCAAGGTGCTGGATTTCGCCGCCGTGGTGGCCCAAGCCCTGGGGGAGAAGCTGGAGGATCCCGATCCGCAGGTGCAGGACGCCTGGGCGGTCTTCGACACCATGATCCAGCTGATGACCCCTCAAGGTATGGCCGGTTTCATGTGGGAGTTCGTGGATTCCCTTTCCCCTGTCCTGGGGAGGGTCGCGCGCCTGGGCAAGAGAATCCCCGCCCCTCTCAAGAGGACCGTTTTCGCCCTCGCCGACTGGTCCATGCCCCCGCTCGTGCCGCGCCTGCTCCCGGCGATGATGCCCTGGATGCTCCCCCGCATGATGCCCCTCATGGAAAGGCGGATGCCCACCATGAGCGATTCCATGCGGGAGCTCATGCCGGCGATTTTGCCCAGGGTCATGGACCGGGTCATGCCCTACATGATGCCCCGCATCCTGCGCTGCATGTTGGAGTCCTGAGAAGGCGGCGCGACTCGTACGCCTCCGCCGGGTCTCGCGCGTCCTCAGCGCCATCCGGCCGCCGGTGTTCCGGGGCAGGGGGCATCCGTTCCGGGCGAACTCTCGTACGTCCTCCCGTTGGGGACATCCCGTTGAGGGATTAGAATGGGTTGGGAACGGGCGCCCCTCGACGGTCCCGGCTGGGCCCAGGTTATGGGTCCCGCAAGGCGCACCCGCGACCGGTGAACATCGGGGCACCGCCTCTGCGGTGAAGAGAGGAGACGGAGGTGAAAAGGTGATCGAGATCGGCGGACGGACACTTATCATAGGCGAGCGCATAAACCCCACGGGGAGGAAAGCGCTGGCCGAGGAGCTCAGGGAAGAAAAGCTGGACACGGTGATAGCCGACGCCAGGGCTCAGGCGGAGGCGGGAGCCGAGGTCATCGACGTCAACGTCGGAGCCCCGGGGGTGGAGGAGTCCAGGCTCCTCCCCAAGGCCGCCCGGGCGGTGTACGAGGAGACGGGGCTTCCGGTGTGCGTGGACTCCTCGGACGCGGAGGCCCTAAAGGCGGCCCTGGCCGCTCTTCCAGGCGAGGACACGCTGGTGAACTCGGTCACCGGCGACGAGGAGGTGATGGAGATCCTCCTGCCCGCGGTGGCCGAAAGCGGCGCCTTCGTGGTGGGTCTGACCAAGGACAGGAGCGGCATTCCCCGCACCGTCGAGGAGCGGATGGCCATCGGCCTGCGAATCCTCGAGGGGGCGGAAAGGTACGGCATCGGCAAGGAGAGGATCCTCCTGGATTTTCTGACCATGCCCGCGGCCACCGACGCGGAGGCGGCCCAGGTGACCCTTTCCTGCATCGAGAAGGCCTTCCGGGAGTGGGGGGTGGGGACCGTCCTGGGAGCTTCCAACATCAGCTTCGGGATGCCGGAGCGCCGGGTGATCAACGCCGCCTTCCTGGCCATGGCCGTCGCGCGGGGGCTGGCGGCAGCGCTGGTGAACCCGCTGGAAGAGGGGGTGGTCCAGGCCATCCTGGCCGCGGACATGCTCGTGGGCAGGGATCCCATGGGCAGGCGGTTTCTCGCGGATTACAGGCGGCGCAAGGCGCGGGGATCTTCGTGAGCGCCGCGGGGCTTGCACCCGCTGCCCCCATAAGCCGCGGGCAGCCGGGAAAGGCGGAGCGACGCGTGGCCGGCGGCCGCCGGCCCGATACGCTACCCGGTGGTTCGTCCTTTGATCTTCCGCGGGGCCAGCGGGCCGGCGGAGACGAAAAAGAAAGTGTAGGGCTAGTGACGGGTGTGGATCTGGCGCCGGATCCTCGGGATGAGCGCCGGAACCGCGCATCAGGGGCGGGTCCGCTCGCGGGGGTATTTCCATGAAGTGGACCACATGGGAGAACGAGTCCATCAAGCGCCCCCGGGGGAGCGGCTCTCGGCATGGGGGGAGCGGCTCTTGGGCGGAACCAGGTCGATGAGCGAGGAGGTCCACGGAGGTGCCAAAGGAATTTCCCACCGCATCCGGGGGTTTTAACCCCTTTGGTGAACTGGTCGGCCTGGTCTTCACCGGGTACGGGGGAGGCCGCAGCACGTGCGAGGTCCTGGTGAGGGAGGAACTCTTCAACCCCCACGGGGTCCTGCACGGCGGGGTGCTTTATACCATGGCCGACACCGGCATGGGCGGAGCCCTCTATTCCCTCCTCGAGGAAAGCGAGCTGTGCACCACGGTGGAGATAAAGATCGTCTACTTCAGCGCAGTTCGTTCGGGGACCCTTCGCTGCGAGACGAGGGTAATCGAGAGGAGGGCGCGTTTGGCGGTCCTGGAATCGGAGATCTTCAACCGCGACGGGGACGGGGAACGCCTGGCGGCCAAGGCCCTGGGAACTTTTTACATCTACCGTAAGGAATAAGCATCCCCATTTATCCGGGGTTACCTCGACTGGCCGGTACTGGGAACTTTTTACATCTACCGGAAGGAATAAGCATGCACTACCCTTTTCGGTTTCCCCGCCTTTCCCCTGCCCCGCCTAAAGGGCGCCCTTTGCCCTCCACCCCTCCAGGGACAGGTAAAGGGACCGACCCCAAGATCTGTCCGGAAGGGTACGGGACACTACAGATACCTCAAGACCTCGTCGTCGGTGAGATCGTGGAAATCGAGGTAAAAATCGGCCACCGCGAAGGGATAACGGTCGGAGACGTGGAGGCAATGGAAGTGGTCCACCAGCGGTCGCAAGCGCCGGGCGGTGTTCTCCGGGCTTACCGGAACGGCCACGTTGACCGACGCGGGATCCGCCTTGCGCACCATCTCCACGGCGGCGATCATGGTGTAGCCGGTGGCCAGCCCGTCATCGGTGAGCACCACGTTCTTCCCTCCCAGGTCGGGGAAGGGGCGTTCCCCCCGATAGGCCTTCAGTCGGCGTCGGACCTCCACCAGGACCCTGGAGGCTATGGCCCGCACCTGCTCCTGCGTTAGGTGCAGGTGCCGGAGCATCTCCTCGTTGAGGTACAGGGAGCCATCTGGGGCCACGGCGCCGAACCCGGCCTCCGGGTTATGGGGTATGGGGAGCTTGCGGGCCACCAGGACGTCTAACTCCCCGCCGAGCTCCCGTGCCAGGTGGTAGCCCACGGGGATGCCTCCCCGTGGAATACCCAGGACCACCAGGTCCTCCACCGGGCCCCGGTAGGACTCCGCGAGCTTCCGGCCGGCATCCTCCCGGTCGCGAAAGAGCACGGGCATGCGGGATCTCCTTCCCACAAGGCAGCCGATGCATTGATTATACAGTGAGTGTTTATACAGTGAGTGTTTCCGCCCTCAACCGCCCCGGGGGGCCCGGAGGAGTTTCCAGGCCCCGCGGGCCAGGGCCAGGCCGCCCAGGATGGTTCCCAGTTGGGTGGCCGGCTTGATCAGGGGCACCAGGCCCTTCTTGGGCTTCCACTCCACGTTGAGGACGTGCGTCTTGCCCAGCTTGTCCAGGGCGATGAGCTCGGCGCAGTGGTTGGCGGTCCAGATGGCCGCCTCCATGCCCCCGGAGGACACGTGGGTCCGCGTGTAATCGCCGGCCAGGTAGAGGTTGTCCAGGGGAGAGCGCTGGTAGGGTCGGTGTTTCTCCATGCCCGGGAGCGGGCGATACACTCCCTGCCTCTCCCGGACCACCTTGTACTTGCGCACTCCGGCTTCCCGCGCGGAGGGGAAGAGGGAGCGGATCTGCTCCAGGGCGATGTCGAAGATGACCTCGTCCGGGAGCCCCTCGATGTGGTCCGCCGGGGAGAGCACCATCTCGAACATGGACCCCCCGGTGAAGATGTGGGGCAGCACGTTGGATAGGTCGGCGTAGGTGTTGAAGATGCAGTTGTTGGAGAAGAAGGTCACGTCCACGTCGGTGAGCTTGCGGTCGAACCACACCTGAAGGGACAGGCTGGGAGCGTACTGGAAGTGCCAGAGGTCCCGGAAATACTGGTAGCGGAAGGCATCGCGGGGAAGAACCTGCCGCAGGGTGAAGGGAGGGAGGCAGGAGACGTAGAGGTCCGCGGTGCGCTCTTCCTCCCCGTTGATGGTCACGCTGCGCACCCGGTTTCCCTCCAGGTTGATGGAGGTCACCGCCTTGCGCAGCTCGGTGGCACCGCCTTTCTTGCGGATATAGTCCAGGCAGGTGCCCACCCATATATCCCCCAGGCCGCCGTTGGCGAAACCCACCCGGGCGCTGTCCGGATCGGCGGCCACCTTGCGGAACCAGTTGAGCATCACCTTGGCGGAGACCATCCAGGAGGGGGTGAAGGTGAGGCCGTTGATCCCCGGCTCCATGGGCAGGAAAGCGTCGCTGGGCGAGCGTCGGTAAGCCCACTGGCCGAAGGTTATCTCGTCCAGTTTCTCCAGCTTGCGATCCGAGTACATCACCGCCCCGCCCATGCCCGCGGCGGTGAAGAGCAGCTTCCACTTGGGGACCCCGGCGTAGGACCGCAACAGGGTGTAGAAGGCCACCGCGGCGTGGAAGGGGGCCGGGAGGTTGGCGAAACGGAGCACCGCCTCCTTGCCTCCCTCCTGCATGTAGTAGAACTCGGTCTGCTTCCAGAGGATGTTGTCCTCGATGCCCATCTTGCGGAAGAAGTTGAGCAGATTGGCATAATATGGAAAGAAGACGTGGAGGGCATTGTCGATCATGTCCCCGTCCTCGTCCTTCCAGGAGCTGGCACGCCCGCCGAAGATCTCGTCCGCCTCCACCAGCTCGACCTCCAAGCCCAGGTCCAGGAGGTTGATGGCCGTGGCCAGGCCGGACATTCCTCCTCCCATGATCAGCGCCTTCATCTCCTACCACTCCTTTCGCCTACCGCTTTTCTGCCGCGGGTGGCGGCGTCACCGACGATGCTTTTCAACATCTCCCTCACCGCCAGGAGCGCCTTTTCGCGGGTCAGGACGTCTCCCAGGCCCATGAGGGCGGCGTGCACCAGGGTGACCGCCAGTGCCAGGATCTGCCAGGCGGCCACCACGGTGTTCAGGTCTTCCCGCACCGACCCCTCTTCCTTGCCCATCTCGAACATCTCCGAGATGACCAGGATATAGTCCAGGAACTTCTCCCCCAGCGCCTCCCGGATGTCCGGATCCCGGGCCGCGGTCATGACCTCGAAGAGCAACAGGGCTTCCTGGGGGTTGTCCATGATGAACCCGTAAAAGGCCTCGCTCATGAGCAGGATGCGTTCCGGAACCGTGCCTTCCTCCCCCACGGAGAGGAGCGCCTTGAGAGGGCGGCGGCCGAGTTCCTCCAGGGCCTCCAGGATGATCTCCTTCTTGCCGCGGAAGTGGCGGTACAGGGCGGGCTCGGTGATCCCCACCCGCTCGGCGATTCGGCGGGTGGTGGTGCCTTCCAGGCCGCGCTCCTTCATGATGGAGAGGGCGGCCTCGATTATCTGCTTGCGCCGTACCCCCCTTTCGAGCCTCCCCGCTGATTTCATCACCGCATCACCGCCGGCGTACATGCCAGGATGGCGCCAATTTGGTTAGTTAATATTAACTAACCTATAGCACGGACAAGGGGCGGTGTCAAAGCCGCTGGCGTCGGCGCATGGGAACGCATGACACTGGGCGGTTAGCGGGCGTCGGCCTCTTCATGTTCGTGGCCTTTAGGAAACGATTGCGAAGCGGAGTGCCGCGGGATGGGTAGGGGGGAGAGGCATGGGCTTCTCTCGGACGCGGCTACCCCGAGGGACTGCATGGCGATGGTTGGAGAATAGGCGTTGGCCCCTCCCGTGCTCATGGGCTGCCGCGGTGATGATCGGGATGTGCGGTGCATGCGGGCGCGTGGAAGGCGCGTCATCTTCTACGGGGAGCGGGAAACCAGCGCGAGTGCATGGCGCCGGGAGGGGTTGAAGTGGTATATTCTTCTCCATCCGCAAGGCTTGTCGGGATATTGCCCAAACGGCTTGATGCCGCGAAGAGCAGGGAGGTGTGAGATGTCCGTCGTCGCCGTCACGGGTTGTTCCGGCTACATAGGTTCCAGGCTGTTGCACTTCATGGACCGCAGCGACAAGGTGGAGAAGATCCTGGGGATAGACCTGAATCCACCGCGTTACCAGAGCCCCAAGTTGGATTTCCAGAGGCTGGACGTGCGTGACCCCCGCCTCACCAACCTCTTCGTGCTCAACGAGGTGCAGACGGTGGTGCACCTGGCCTTCATCGTCAATCCCCTCCATGACGACCGGCTGATGCACGATATCGACGTCAACGGGACCCGCAACGTCCTGGCCGCCACCGCCGCCTGCGGCGCGAGGCACCTGATCATCGCCTCCTCCAGCTCCGCCTTCGGGGCCTTCCCGGACAACCCGGAGTGGCTGACGGAGAAGGACCATCCCCGCCGCATGCCCAACTACACCTACGCCTCGGACAAGTACGAGGTGGAGATGATCTGCCGCCTCTTCAAGGATGACCATCCCGAGGTGAAGATGGCCCTGGTCAGGCCCTGCATCGTCTACGGTCCCAACGTGGACAACTACCTCTCGCGCTTCATCATCCGGCTGCCCTTCTTCCCCGTCGTGGGGAACGAGCGTCCGGAGATGCAGTTCGTGCACGAGGACGACACCGCCGAGGTCTTCATGCGCGTCCTGGAGCTGGAGGCGGAGGGCTTCTTCCACGCCTGCGGGGAGGGGACCATCAACGTGGAGGAGATCGCCCAGCTGGCGGGCAAACGCTTGATTCCACTCCCCCCCGCGATCGCCTACCCGGCCATCGACCTCCTGTGGAAGCTGCGCGCCCCGCTCATCGAGGGCCCCTCGGGGATGTTGGACTTCATCCGCTACCGCTGGACCATCTCCGACGCGCTGACCCGTGAGGCACTGGGGCTGGGACCCCGCATGAGCAGCCGCGAGGTGGTCAAGCTGATGATCGAGACCCACCGGCAGGGCTGAAGACCTGGGGTGGAAAGCGCGTCACCAAGGGGCCCGGATCAGCTTGGAGCGGGACGGCCCCGTTTGTGGGAAACCAGCCCGAGCTTGAAAGGATGAGCGGTTGGGAATGCGCGGTTTTTTCCGGCGTGGGCCCAAGGAGGAAGTGGTGTTTGCCGGGGAGAGGACGGAGGCCGAGCTGGTGGTCAACCTCCTCCGGGAGGAGGGATTTCACCCCCTGCACTGGGCCGACCTGCCCACGCCCCTGTACGCCGGTACCATCGGGATGGCCCGCGTGGTGGTTCCCCCGGGGGAAGCGGAGAAGGCCAGGGATTTCCTCGATGGCCTGGCGGACCTTGAGACGGAAGAGGAAGGGGATTGAGGCCCGGGATACTTTATACCCGGCCGTGATTCCGCGAGTATCGTCACCCATCCAAGGGCTGCCTTACGGAACCTCTGTCGATGCCGCCTGCGGGTGTGCGGGGATGGGGCGGACAGGCCGGATGCGGGGCGGGGAGACAGGCGCGGAGGAAGTTCCAAAGGGAACGACGGTGGACGCTGATCAATGGAGGCGAATGGGACCCGTGCGGGGGACCGAGGACACAGAGTACAAAGAAGCCAGAATATAAGTAGAGTCGGTGCAGAACGCGGCTGCGGGCAGGAAGATGGCGGAGTCTTACGGAGATCGGTGGCAATAAGGTTCGCGCATAGAATTAATGAACGGCAGATTATTACCGATAAAATATAAATAAAAAGGAAGAAAGGTTTAAAAGAAAGGGAGGAATGAAAGGAGACCTCAAAATGGTGCGCCCCTTCGCAAAATGGTCACTCCCCGTCTCCCTGGTACTTGTTCTCCTCATGGCCATTACTCTCCCCGCCGCCACGGCCATGGGAGAAGAAATGACGGATGAAAACCAGGTGCCCACCCTTTCCCAGCTACGGGAGGAACTCGAGGAGTTCCTTGCCCTGTTCGGCCAGGGCGAGGTGGAGCAAGCCCTCGAGGTGCTGGAACGGTATCTCCAGGATCTGAAGATGCTTTCCGAGGCGGAAGGGGTGCTTTCGGAGGTGGAATCGCACATCGCCCATGTCCTTTATGTCACCTCCAAGCACCTGGCCGTCCTGGCACGGGTCTACCAGAATGCGCCCGAGGCAGCCCGTAAGGGCTTGGGGAAGGCGATCGTCTGCAGCAGCAAGGGGCACGCCCACTTCTATACGGCCGTCGAGAGCCGCCAGTCCGGTGAAGAGTCGGAGCTGACGGGGGAGGGCGTCCTGGGAACCGGGAGGCACGGCAAGGGGAACGGCGAAAATCCCGGTGGTTCCATATCCCACCCCGGCAAGGGTAAGAACAAGTAAGGCCTCGATCCGGCCTCGCGTGGCACCCGCGGGAGCGGTTTCTCCTGTGACTACTCCTGTATCTTGGGCTTACGGAGCAGGGGAACCAGGACGAAGACCCCGAAGACCGCGGTAAGGTCGGTTTCCATCTTCCGGATGCCAAGATAGATCTCCAATGGTTAGAGTGGCGAGCGAATGGTACGGCCTTGGTCATGGTAAACCGGCCACCTTAGGGGTACGATCTTGAAGTGATAACGCATGACGCGAATAAGTGGTTTCATTATAACGGGTGACAAGATGTCCTTGTCCGTTTCTGGTAGAAGAAGGCGGAGCAACCCGTGAGAGCGGCTTTGAGGGGGCGGGTCGTCATAAGGCGACGGCGGCATCGCTTGGAGGATAATTAGCCACCAGTGGGATAAGCGCCTTGAAAGGCGGGTCAGAACATGGCCATGGCCGCATCGGGCAAGGTTGGATGAAACCTCGCTGTAAAGCGGCTTTGAGGGGGGCGGGTCGTCATAAGGCGACGGCGGCATCGCTTGGAGGATAATTAGCCACCAGTGGGATAAGCGCCTTGAAAGGCGGGTCAGAACATGGCCATGGCCGCATCGGGCAAGGTTGGATGAAACCTCGCTGTAAAGCGGCTTTGAGGGGGGCGGGTGGCAACAAGGCGAGAGCCGCATCGGTGACGGAGATAAGACTTTTACATGGCCAGAGAGATTGAGAAGGGGGGCAGCGGTTGGGCATAGGCGGTTTTTTCCGGCGAAAGCCGAAGGAGGAGGTGGTCTTCGCCGGGGATAGGACGGAGGCCGAGCTGGTGGCCAACCTCCTGCGGGAGGAAGGGTTCCATCCCCTGCTGTGGGCCGACCTTCCCACCCCCCTCTACGCGGGGCCCATAGGGATGGCTCGCGTGGTGGTCCCCCCGGGGGAAGGGGATGGCGCCAGGTCCTTCTTGAGTGCCCTTGAAGGTTCCCCGGCGGGGGAGCAGGTGGGTTCCGGATTGGAGGGGGAGGAAGAGGGATCCGGGAACGAGGACCCCGCGCAGCGATGATCCCGGCGGGGCCTGCCTTCGCGGGAGGGAGCACATTCCAGTTTATTTAGGGCTGCACTGACCGTATACAGGAAAGGCGATATTGGATATCATCCAGCGCGTTTGCCAATTCATGACGGAATATGTCCTGGAGGCCGGGCCGGGAGAGCGTGAGCGTGGCGAACTGCTCTATCCCGCCTCCCGCTCTTTCAGGAGCTCCGGGATGGAAACGGTGAAATGGGCCTGGAGAGCCCGGTCGAACTCACGCAACCACGAAAGCACGTGATCGCGTCCCGATCGGGGTTCGCGTCCAGGACCTTCCCCGCCTCCCCCGGGTCCCGCGGCCTCCCGGCGATTAATCCCGCATTTCTCATATCCCATGGAGAGGATTCATCCCTTGTATTGTTGAAGTATCCGATCGCTACCATGCCCTGTTTGCCTTCAACCGGTTCGGTGATCGCGAGGGAGCGCCTCTTGGGCCGGGGAACGCTCACCCTTTATTGAGATCCGGAAGGGAGAGGTCTGAGAAGGGAGGCCGCGGATGTGACCGGGGGCAAGAAGCGTGTTAATGGCGACATGGATGATGGCCGATATTAACCACGTTATGTCGGGCGGCGGCGCGGATTCGTGCACGGGAGGAAAGGAGGCAAGGGATGAAAAGGAAGGCTTTTTATCTTGTAGTTTTGCTGGCGGCGTTCCTGGCGGTTGCGGCGGCGTCGTTGGGATGCGGCAAGGCCGCCGCGAAGCCGGAGATCAAGTCCCTGGAGCCGGAGAGCGGGCCGCCGGGTAGCGAAGTGGTCATCACGGGAGTAGGGTTCGGATCCTCGCAGGGAACCGGGGTGGTCTTCTTCAGTGGAAGGCAAGTGGAGGTGGTGGCGTGGTCGGACACCGTCATCACGGTGAGCATCCCCGTGGACATGCCCGAAGCCGCGTACGGGGTCAAAGTGGAGACGGATAGGGGCGCCAGCAACGAGGTGGAGTTCAAGGTCATGGGGAAGGCCTCCCAGGCCCCGAAGATAATTTCCCTGGTACCCGATAGCGGCAAGTCGGGAGACGAGGTGGTGATCGAGGGCGAGGGGTTCGGCGCTATGCAGGGGGACGGCAAGGTGCTCTTCGGCACCGGCACGGCCGAGGTGGTCAAGTGGTCCGACACCTCCATCACCATCATCGTGCCCCCCAACCTCGGCCCGAACACCTACGGGGTGACGGTCAAGAACGACGCGGGAAAGAGCAACGAGGCCATCTTCAAGATCGGCAGCGACGAGGAAAAGTTCGCGCAACAGAAACAGGCCATCGTCGCGTACCTCCAGGCGCAGGGGCAGTCCACGGCGGGCTCCGAGCGGTGGGAGGTCACGCTGGTCCGGCGCAGCTCGCAGGATTCCAATTGGGAAGTACTCAAGGTCACCGCGCCCGGAGGCACTTCCTTCGAGGCGGTGCTGATCATGAACAGCATGCTCGGGGGCTGGGAGTGCCTGAAAACGGGCAAGCCGCCCTGGACGGGACTGGAGTTCAAGGGCATGCCCATCCCCTCGGACATCGAGAATGTCTGAGGCCTGCGGGTGCCCGGCGGCCCCCGGGAAGCGCGCACGCTGGTTGCGGCTTCCCGGGGGCCGCGGTATGACGAAGGCGCGGGGGCAGTTAATCGTGAAACATGATGCCGGTTTGCCGGGGAACCCTTCAGGATCCGGCAGCCGCCTTTTCCGCCTTGGGGAGGCGCAGGAGCGGGACCAGGACGAAGACCCCGAAGACCGCGGTAAGGGCGGCGTACAGCTTGGGGTTCTTTCCCCGCTTGGAGGCGGCCATGTAGGCTATGGGGGCTTCCACGGCGTGCATCAGGGCCAGGGACCACAGCACCTTCTTAACCTTCTCGTTCTTGAGCAGTTCCATCTCTTCCCTCCCCTTCACGTGTCAGAACCCTTGATTATTTATGGATGACAACCATGCAGCGGCAGTCCAGCGGCATGATCCGGGCGGGTTCCAGTTCCTCCGCCTCCCCTGCATCCCCGTGGGAAGCGCCTTTATTTTCCGCTCAACCTGGCGCCCTGGATGATAAGCACCTTTTCCGAGCGAGGCCCGCCCTGGCAAGTATTGTATCATCCGGCCCCGCCTGCGGGCAGGGAGGCGGGAACTTGACCGATGTTATATCCCCTTCCCCGGGATAAGGTAAAATCGTGTTTGAGGAAGGGAAGGGAGGAAGAGACGGCACATGAGCGAGCTGAACCGGAAACTGCGGGCCATCTACAAGGCCATCGAGGACAGCGGGCTGTACATAAACCTCAACCACGACGTCCGTTTCCACGAGAAAAAGGAGATTCCCCTCAACCTCAACGAGACGGAGTCCATCGTCCTGGCCGAGGAGAGCTACAACTCCCCCCTCCTCTTCGCCCTGCTCACCTCGGTGCTGCGCAACGGGACCATGATCCTCTACGGCTCGCCGGGCTCGGGAAAGACCACCTCGGCGGAGTTCGTGGGGGCCTTCGTCCACGGCACCCTTCTCAAGGAGACTTTCGGGGACGGGAGCGGGGATTTCAAGGTCATGGAGGCCATCCACGAGGCCACCATCCATGGGCACCACGAGCTCACCGAGGAGAAGATGATCGGCCGTCCCCACCTGGGCAAGCTCATGCGGGACGGGGAGGAGGAGATCATCCCCCGCAAGTTCATGCTCTCCCCCTTCCGCATGGTGGACGAGGTCAACCGCCTAACCCCGGGTCGTACCAACAACCTCCTGGAGATGATGGACCGCGGCTTCTCCGTCTACGGGGACACCAAGATCTACGCCGCGGAGGGGGCCACCTTCCTCACCGCCAACTTCCGGGACGTGGCCTCCTCGGACCTCACCCCTCCCTTCCTGGACCGCATCGACGTGGGGGTCTTCGCCCCCACCCTCAACCCTTATTTCCTGGAGATGGCCGGGGGAGGGGAGGACCGCAAGCTCACCGGGGACGAAGAGGCCCTGGTGGCCCGGCTCCGGGGGGAGATCGGGGTGGAGCTCACGGCCGCGGATTTCGAGACCATCCGGGAGGAGATCGCCGCCGTGCGCGTCGAGCCGGAGGCCCTGTACATCCTCTACAACTTCATCTCCGAGCTCAACGGCTGCGCCCTGGCCTCCCCGGACATCGAGCGCAAGAGCAAGGGGTTCGCCTGGTTCGTCAAGCCCCCGGTGCTCTGCGCCCAGGTGGACGACGGGGGCATGGCCGGGGGAGGTCACCTGGGAGGCTGCCACTACCACAACACGGAGAACATCTGCTACAAGACGGAGAACGAGGTCAGCGTGCGGGCCGGCAAGACCATCGAGCGCTACGCCAAGGCCCTGGCCTGGTTCCGGGGAAAGGAGAGGGCGGGGCTGGAGGACGTGGAGGCCGTCGTCCCCTACGTCCTGTGGTTCAAGCTCATCCCCACCGACCGCGCCTGGGCGGAGCGGCCGGAGTTCATGAACGACCGCATCGCCCTGGTCAAGGACCTCTTCGAGACCTCGCGGAACCATTACCTGAAGAGCCGGCGCATGATCAAGACCCTGGATGCGGTTCTGGACCTCTACGAGAGAGCGATCCACGGGGAGAAGGTGGACCCGGAGATGGTGCTCGAGGCCCTGGCGTCGCTGAAGAGCTACGACTCGCCGGCCAAGTACCCCATCGCCACCATGCTCCGCCAGGTTTACCGCGAACTGGAACGCCAGGCGGCGAGATAGCGGCCTTGGATGTCCCTTGAGGGACCCCGCAACATAGGAGCGGGAGAGGGTGACAAAGGCATGTTGGGAAGAGCGCCGTTCTAACGGAGTACCGGATCTAAAGGTTTGCGGTATGGCGGTGGAGCTGCACCACTGACCGTTACCTGTCCGAACGTTCTAACGGAGTACCGGATCTAAAGGTTTGCGGTTCCGGGAAGGGAAGTCGAAGGAACGAGGGCCTAAGCGGAGGCCTCGAGGGGCCCCGGCGATGAAGGCGAGGAGGGGCGGGGCCTTTACCGCCGGCGGCCTTGAGGGTCGGGGAGGCGGCGTAAAGGCCTCGCTCCATGTGCGTAAGGCGGGAGGGTCCCGAGGTGCGCATCCTGGGAGTTGAACTGGAGGAGGTGCTGGAGAGGGCGCGGGCCTTCTGCGGCTACCCTCGCATCATGGACCCCGAGTTCGTCCTCAACCCGGCCTCCCATCCCCACGCCGCCAAGCTGAAGGACCAGTACGGTTTCTGGGAGCCCTCGGAGAACCGTATCTACATCAACGTCCCCGAGGTATTGGAAAATCTTGGTATCCAGAACCTGGAGGGGGTCCTGGTCTATCAGCTGTTGCACTACGCCCTGGCCCCCTTCGACATGCGCACCGCACTGCGCCTCACCGCCTCGGCCAAGCTGGCCCTGGAGGAGGTCAAGGACCGCGGACGCCCGGTCACCTTCCAGGAGGCCATGGCCATCCAGCGCCTCTTCTGCGACATGGTCAACGTGACTTACGCGGCGCGCAACGGGATGCGGGAGGAGATGATCTCCCTCTACCGGGCTCTGGACCGGGCCAAGGGCTGGAAACAGAGCAGGATGTGGAAGTTCCTCCTGTGCTGCTTCGAGGAGATGTGGGAGGCTCCCGAGGCGCTCATCGGGAGGGTACCCGGGGAGATGCGCGACGACGCCCGTCGCCTGGCCTCCCGTGTGCTGGACCGCCCCTTCGCCGCCGCGGGGTGGGAGCAGAAGGTGCGCTTCCTGGTCGGCTACCTGCACAAGTACTACGAGGACCCGGCGGAGATGGACGAGAGCCGGATCATGGACCACGGCATCGACGAGCTGCGTTACCGCTCCCCGGAGGAGGCTTTCCGCTCCCTGGCCCTGGAGATGGGCATGCAGGACTTCAAGGAGCTGGTGGGAGGGCTGGGGGCGGGCACGGAGACCCAAGCCCTGGTGTGGTATTACCGCGACCTCTCTCGCCGTTACGAGGTGCGCTTCCGGCCGGTGCGCAGCGAGGCGGGAGAGGAGATCCCTCACGCCCCATTGGCCTGGGGGATGGCCGATCCCTTCGAGAGGCTGGATCTCCCCTACACCCTGTACACGGCGGGGAAGGCCATCCCCACCCTGACCACCAAGCAATGGGAGAAAGTGCGCATGGAGGTCATCACCCGGCGTCGGACCCCGCCGGACGTGATCATCATCCTGGATGCCTCGGGGTCCATGACCAACCCCGCCTCCGAGGTGGCCAACGCCGTGCTGGCCGGTTTCGTCATGGCCCGCAGCGCCGGTAACCTGGGGGCCAAGGTGGGGTTGGTGGTCTACTCCGACCAGCAGCGCTCCCTGGTGGTGGAGCCAGTGTGGGACATCCGCAGGGTGGAGGAGGGCCTGGTGACTTATTACGGCGGAGGAACGGTATTTCCGGTGCGGGAGTTCCGATACCTGGCCTCCCTGGAGCCGCACCGCCCCAAGCATTTCTGCCTCATCTCGGACACCGAGATCACCAACATCGTGGAGGCCTCGGAACACCTGGGGGAAGCCCTGCACATGCACCCCGAGAACTCGGGCTCCGTGTTCCTCATCGACCAGGCCTACAGCGAGAAGGCGGAGCTGATCCGCCAGGCGGGATACGAGGTGTTCCCCGTGTCGCGGGGAGAGGACCTGGTGCGCATCGTGGCCGGCAAAGCCCACGACCTCTACGCATGAGGTGAAATGGTTCAGTGCCTTGTCATATCCGACGCAGTGAAAAGGATGAGAACCTTGCCATGTCCGACGCAAGGGGGGTCAAGGGGACGGGCCCGTGCCGGGCCGGTGGAAAAGGATGGAAAATATGGTCGGGGTTCGCGGGAAATGAAACGGGGTCAGTCCCTTGCCATGTCCGACGCAAGGGGGGTCAAGGGGACGGGCCCGTGCCGGGCCGGACAAGGAGTATGAAGCGGATCGGCTGGGCTCGAGGGAGAGCAGGCGGATAGGGATGAAACCGGGGAGGAGCGCATGGTAAGGCTGCCGCGGTCGGTCTTCGGGGAGGGGCCGGAGTCCCTGAGGGAGATACTGGAAGCCAACCGGCAGGAGGAAGAGGCTCGCCGGGAACGCTTTCGGGACTTCTCCCTGGAGGACTTCTTCCTCAACCTTCGTTCCCGTGACCGGCTCAGTAAGGCGAGGGTGCGACAGGCCCTTCCCACGCAGGACGACCGGGAGGTCGTCGAGCTGGCACGCCGCCTGATGCGCGAGGCCTCGGAGGATTACCTGAAGCTGCGCATGCAATGGCAGCGCGAGGCGGTAGGCTACCTTTCCAGCTTGGGAATGGAAGCATATTCCAGGACCGATAGCGGCCGCTTCGAGGTACCGGACGGATTGGATTACGTGGGCATGCAGGCCGAGGGGACCCCGGAAAGGCCACTCCTGGTGAAGGCGGGACGGCTGGGCAATTTCGCCGGGATGAAGGCCAGGTATCTTCATATACAAGCGCAAGCGGTGGGGGACTACTGCCTGCGCCGGGCTGCCCACTGCCGCCTGGAGGTGGGGACGGCAGGGAAGTGCCTGGGGGAGGAGGGGGAGGACCTCCACCTGCAGGCCAGGGAGGCGGGAGACTGGCTGATGCTCAAATCCAGGCGATGCCGGGTTTCGGCCTACAAGGTAGGAAGGCTGGCGGGCCTTGATTCCCAGGAGCTGGAAATGCACTGCCACCTGGCCGGCGCGGAGCTGGGCGCCCGTGCCCGGGACGCGGTCATCTACGTATACAGCGAGGCCAGGAGCCTGGGGTTGCGGGGAAACGGGGTCATCTACCTGCGCCACGGATCCCCACCCTGGCGCACCACCTTCCGCGTGGTGCGTATGCCATGAAGTGGAAAGCCGCGGCTCGAAGAGGCGGCAACGCGAGTCCGGCGCTCGTCAGCCGGGGCAAGGCAGTGAGCGGTAATCCAGGCAATGCGAATCGGCAAAGACAGTCAGTGTCAGAAGGTAAGGGGAAAGGACGGTGATGGATAATGATGACCTACATCAACTTCCCGCGCCGCATCGCGCGCTTCCAGGAGGAGCTGAAGAAGGAAGGGGTGGACGTGCTGGTGGGCACCAAGCTCAAGACCGTGGTCCACCTCTCCGGGGGGTTCGTCCCCTGGAGGAGCGCCATCATCGTCCCCGCCGAGGGGGAGCTCCAGCTAATCACCTCCGCCCTGGACGCCGCCCGCCTCAAGGACGAGACCTGGCTGGACAACGTGGTGGGCTTCGGCGGGCTTCCCGGGCTGGAGTTCATGGACATGATAACCGCGCGCATCCGGGAGCTGGGCCTGGAAAAATCGACCATTGGGATCGAGAGCGGCACCTCTAACTATCTCCCCGACGGTTTCATAACCCTGTACGAGTACGAAAAGCTGCGCGAGGCCTTCCCCGAGGCTCGCATCGTCAACGCCGCGCACATCATGGACCGCTTCACCCTGGTCAAGGAGCCGGAGGAGATAAAGCTCATGCGCCAGGCCACGGCCCTGGTGGACTACGCCCACGAGGTGGTTCGCGACCACCTGCGGGTGGGCATCACGGAGAAGGAGATCGCCGGCATCGCCGAGAAGGTCATGCGCGACCGGGGGAGCCAGTTCGCCTGGACCTTCACCGGGGGCCAGGAGATCGCCTCCGGCTACCGCACCTGGTGGTTCTGGGGAGGATGCACGCCGGCCACGGACAAGATCGTGCAGTGTGGAGACCCGGTGATGATCGACCTCCACGGCATGTTCTGGCTCATGCTGGGGGACGTGGCCCACAACGCCATCATGGGGGAGCCCACCCGGGAACAGCAGGAGGTCATCGACGCCTACGTGGCCGTCTGTTACAAGGTGGTGGAGGAGATGCAGCCCGGCCGCACCCTGGGCGAGGTGGCGGCGCGGGTGAACGAGTTCGTGCGGGAGAAGGGGTGGGCGGAGTGGGTCCTACCCGGATTCGGGCACGGCATAGGCCACTTCGGACACGAGTGGTACCCCTGCGTGGCAGAGGCTCCCTCGCCGGGCAACAACGAGCCGGACTACGTCCTGGAGCCGGGTTACATCCAGATGGCCGCGGTGGTGTGCAACCGGCCGGGGGTGGCCGGGTTCCGCCTGGAACGCCCCCTGCTCATCACCGAGCACGGGAACGAGCTGCTGTCGAAGCTGCCCATCGAGCCCTGGATCATCGACTGCGGCCGCTCCTGCGCCCGACGCTGACCGGGTCATTTCCGCGGCCACGGTCTCCCCGGGGATTAGGGCACGGCGATAGGGTTCCTTCCTCGACCGGAATTTTCGAGGAGCCGCGGAGTCGGGTAGCCGCCTGGCAACGCGGTGCAGGGCAAGTGACCCAAGACCGGCTGTCCCTTCGGGGGACGTGGCAAGGAGCCCTGGGATCCGTTCATGAGAAGGCGAGCGCTCCCGGGACCGCCGGGTAGGCGGAACCGGGAAGCCTAAACGGGATTGACTTGAAGGCAAGACGCGGGAGGCAGGCGGGAGCCCGGTTCGGAGAGAGGGGATGTGAGGAAAATGCTGGAAAAGGTTCTCCTGCCCGTTGATGGCTCGGAAACGTCCCGGAGGGCGGTTGATTTCGCTGTTCGGCTCCTGGAAGGCAGCGGGTGCCGCGTGACACTCCTGGCCGTGGTGGAGGAACCCGCCTACGCCGCCTTCTGGTCCGACGGCATGATCGCCCCGGAGGTGGTGCTGCCCCCGCCGGAGGAGCTGCGGGGTGAACTGGAGAAGAGGGCCGAGGCAATGCTGGAAGATATTTCCTCCACACTAAGGGAGGTCGGCCTAAAGGTCGAGCACCGGGTCCGCTTCGGCAACGCCGCCTCGGAGATACTGAGGGAGGCCGAGGAAGGGGGATACGAGCTGGTGGTCATGGGCAGCCACGGCCGGGGCATCCTGGGCGGATTCCTCCTGGGCTCGGTGAGTAACCGGGTGGTGCACCACGCCCGCTGCCCGGTGCTCATCGTCCGGGGATAGGAGCCCCCCATCCCACAACCTGGCCGGGGGATGGGGGACGAGACAGCCCGCCTCGTAAAGCGCGTGTCGACTAAAAGCTTTCCCTATGGCACCGGGGGGATGGGAGGGGCGCGGCAGGCCGCGGGCCCTGGAGGAGAAACGCGCTGCCGGTTTGACTGGTTCGGTGAGCGAAAAAAGGAAATCGCCCTCCCCTGGCGGAAAAAGGGAGGGTGGTTTTTAATTTTTTACGATCTGAAAGAGTATAATGAGGATAGAACGGATGCAAGTTTCATTCCTGCTGCGGGTATGGAAATTATATTTGGGAGGCAAAGGTAAGGCGGCTTTTAATTCCTCGAGGACCGTGATGGAATCCACCGGCCTGCGACATTCAACTCCTCGGACCGTTTCTTTACTCGGCCGGCGTTTTTCCACTTGCTCCTCCCCCGGGGTCGAGGGGCGAAGGGGGCATGGGGGAGGAGGCGACGGGCACGGAAAGCTCCGGGAGGGGGACTTCTTTCCCCGGCTTCTCCGGGAGGCCCGGGGCGAGGCTCGCCTTTGGCGAGAAGGGTTTTATTGGGGAAAGGGAAATTCCGGGAAGATGGCGGCGTGAAGAAAGGGGCTTCGAGGCAACACGGGGATGGAAGCCTATACCAGCTGAGGCGAGCAGGAGAGGACCGCAAGGGGGATAAGGAGATTCTGGAAATATATACCAATGGGAACAGGGAGAATTCAAGGCAACACGGGGGATGGAACCGGTAATTGTCCGAGGTGTCGAAAGGAACGGGGCGATTCCGGAAAGGGGTAAGGAAAACCCATTCGAAGTCAAGACGGGCGCAATAAGGCGATTCCGGGAGGAGAAAGAAGGAGTTGCCCCCGCGAGGGGATAAGAAGCGCCCCGAGGCGGGTTCCCCGGGGAAGCGTAGATGAACGTAGGGGCGCCGGAATCGGGGGTCGCCCCGGGAAAGGTGAGGGGTGAGCGGGATGGCGGAGAAGGGCGACGGAAGGTTTGGGCGGGCAAGGGTCATCGTTTCCCGAAGAGGGAGGACCGTGAGGATGGCGCCCCGTGCGGCCTGCCTGGCCCTCCTCCTGGCCCTCCTCCTGGGAGCCCCCCTTCTCCTCTCCTCCCCCGGGACACAGGCGGCGGAGAGGGGAAGGGGCTCCACCGGGGGCGGCGCGGGGACGGCTGCGGGCACCTCCGTGGTGGCCTGGGGGAGCAACTCCTCCGGACAGTGCACCGTCCCCTCCCCCAACACGGGCTTTAAGGCCGTGGCGGCGGGACATTCCCACTCCCTGGGCCTCAAGTCCGATGGAACCGTGGTGGCCTGGGGGAACAACACCTGGGGCCAATGCAACCCCCCCACCCCCAACTCCGGGTTCGTAGCTCTAGCCGCGGGATATGGCCACTCCCTGGGCCTCAAGTCCGACGGCTCTATTGCAGCCTGGGGAAGGAGCGACTTCAACCAGTGCTCAGTCCCCTCACCCAATTCAAACTTCGTGGCCGTGGCCGCGGGGGAATTCCACTCCCTGGGCCTCAAGTCCGACGGCTCCGTGGTGGCCTGGGGAGACAACACCTACGGCCAGTGCACCGTCCCCTCCCCCAACTCCGGGTTCGTGGCCGTGTCCGCTGGGAGACGCCACTCCCTGGGCCTCAAGTCCGACGGCTCTGTAGTGGCCTGGGGAGACAACACCTACGGCCAGTGCACCGTCCCCTCCCCCAACTCCGGGTTCGTGGCCGTGGCCGCGGGTGGGTACCACTCCCTGGGCCTCAAGTCCGACGGCTCCGTGGTGGCCTGGGGAGACAACACCTACGGTCAGTGCAACGTCCCCACCCCCAACTCGGGCTTCGTGGCCGTGGCCGCGGGATGGTTTCACTCCCTGGGCCTCAAGTCCGACGGCTCCGTGGTGGCCTGGGGAGACAACACCTACGGCCAGTGCACCGTCCCCTCCCCCAACTCCGGGTTCTCGGCCATAGCCGCGGGAGGAGATCATAGCCTGGGCATCCGTCAAGGCTTACTTTCCAGGGCCTGGGGAGACAACACCCGCGGACAATGCACCGTCCCCTCCCCCAACTCGGGCTTCGTGGCCGTGGCCGCGGGAGGGGGAAACAGCCTGGGCCTGGAGTCCATTGGATATAGCCTGGGCCTCAAGTCCGACGGAACGGTAGTGGCCTGGGGAGACAACACCTACGGCCAGTGCACCGTCCCTGATCCCAACTCGGACTTCGTGGCCGTGTCCGCGGGATGGTTTCACTCCCTAGGCCTCAAGTCCGACGGCTCCGTGGTGGCCTGGGGAGACAACACCCGCGGACAATGCACCGTCCCCTCCCCCAACTCGGGCTTCGTGGCCGTGGCCGCGGGCGGATGGCACAGTTTAGGCCTCAAGTCCGACGGATCGGTGGTGGCCTGGGGGAGGAACGACTACCACCAGTGCGACGTGCCCTCCCCCAACACGGGCTTCGTGGCCGTGGCCGCGGGCGGATGGCACTCCCTGGGCTTAAAGTCCGACGGATCGGTGGTGGCCTGGGGGAGGAATGACTTCGGCCAGCTGAACGTCCCCTCCCCCAACACGGGCTTCGTGGCCGTGGCCGCGGGAGAGATGCACTCCCTGGGCTTAAAGTCCGACGGATCGGTGGTGGCCTGGGGGAGGAATGACTTCGGCCAGCTGAACGTCCCCTCCCCCAACACGGGCTTCGTGGGTATAGCAGCGGGCGGATTCCACAACCTGGGCCTCAAATCCGACGGCTCCGTGGTGGCCTGGGGGAGGAACAACGAAGGCCAGTGCAACATCCCCTCCCCCAACTCCGGCTTCGTGGCTATATCCGCGGGATGGATTCACAGCCTGGTCCTCACCGTGAACTGCGCCATATCCTGCACTTCGGCTCCGCCCGAAGGAGGGACGGTCACCGGGACGGGAAGTTACCCCATAGGATCCCAGGTAACCCTCAGCGCAAGCTCCAACGCCGGCTACCACTTCCTGCGCTGGACGGAGGGGGGATCGGAGGTCTCCACGGAAAACCCCTACTCCTTCACCGCCGAGGGGGACCGGGACTTGGTGGCGGAGTTCGAGCTCAACACCTACGCCATCTCCTGCTTCGCCACCCCCCCGGGTTCCGGGTCGGTCACTGGGACAGGGACCTACACCCACGGGCAGCAGGTCACCCTCACCGCCATGCCCAACGAACACTACGAGTTCGTGAAGTGGACGGAGGGGGGATCCCAGGTCTCCACCGAGAACCCATATGTCTTCACCGCCACCTCGGACAGGACCCTCATGGCCGTGTTCCGCCTACGGTACGGCGTGCTCGCAAGGGCTTGGGGGTTGAACGACTACCACCAGTGCAACGTCCCCTCCCCCAACTCGGGCTTCGTGGCCGTGGCCGCGGGCGGATGGCACAGTTTAGGCCTCAAGTCCGACGGATCGGTGGTGGCCTGGGGGAGGAACGACTACCACCAGTGCGACGTCCCCTCCCCCAACACGGGCTTCGTGGCCGTGGCCGCGGGCGGGTCTCATTCCCTGGGCCTCAAGTCCGACGGATCGGTGGTGGCCTGGGGGTTGAACGACTACCACCAGTGCGACGTGCCCTCCCCCAACTCCGGCTTCGTGGCCGTGGCCGCGGGATCTACCCACTCCTTGGGAATAAAGTCCGACGGAACGGTGGTGGCCTGGGGAGACAATTCCTACCACCAGTGCGACGTGCCCTCCCCCAACTCCGGCTTCGTGGCCGTGGCCGCGGGCGGGTCTCATTCCCTGGGCCTCAAGTCCGACGGATCGGTGGTGGCCTGGGGAGACAATTCCTACCACCAGTGCACCGTCCCCACCCCCAACTCCGGCTTTACGGCCGTGGCCGCGGGATGGCACCACTCCCTTGCCCTCAAGACCGACGGCTCCGTGGTGGCTTGGGGAAGTAACTCCTACCACCAGTGCGACGTCCCCTCTCCCAACTCCGGCTTCGTGGCCGTGGCCGCGGGAGGGTGGCACTCCCTGGGCCTCAAGTCCGACGGAACGGTGGCGGCCTGGGGGGACAACACCTACCACCAGTGCGACGTCCCCTCCCCCAACTCCGGCTTTACGGCCGTGGCCGCAGGTTCTCTCCATAACACAGGCCTCAACGTTAACTGCGCCATCTCCTGCACTCCAGCTCCTCCTGATGGGGGGACGGTCACCGGGGCGGGGACCTACACCGTGGGCTCCCAGGTGACCCTGACGGCCAGACCCAACGCCGGATACCACTTCCTGCGCTGGACGGAAGGGGGATCCCAGGTCTCCACGGAAAACCCCTACTCCTTCACCGCCGAGGGTGACCGTGACCTGGTGGCCGAGTTCGAGCCGAACCGCTACGCGGTAATGGCCACGGCGGATCCCGGGGAAGGGGGAACGGTAAGCGGTGGCAGCGCATGGGTGAGGGCCGGCGGTGGATTATTGGAAAATTATACCATTTACTCCCTGGCCTGGGACGGGTCGGGCCTCTATGCGGGAACTGAGTTGAGGGGCGTCTGGCGCTATGACCCGGCTACGCAGCAATGGTCCCCCACCTGGGGCCCAGTGAGCGATTACACCGTCCTCTCCCTGGCCTGGGAGGGCACCTATCTCTACGCCGGCACCGTGGACCACGGCGTCTGGCGCTACGACCCGACGACGCGGGAATGGACCTCCACCGAGGGCCCGGTGAGCTTTTACACCGTCCCCTCCCTGGCCTGGGACGGCGCCTGTCTCTACGCGGGCACCGCGGACCACGGCGTCTGGCGCTATGACCCGGCTACGCAGCAATGGTCCCCCACCTGGGGCCCAGTGAGCGATTACACCGTCCCCTCCCTGGCCTGGGAGGGCGCCTGTCTCTACGCGGGCACCGCGGACCACGGCGTCTGGCGCTACGACCCGACGACGCGGGAATGGACCACCACCGAGGGCCCGGTGAGCTTTTACACCGTCCTCTCCCTGGCCTGGGAGGGCACCTATCTCTACGCCGGCACCGCGGACCACGGCGTCTGGCGCTACGACCCGACGACGCGGGAATGGTTCCCCACCGGTGGGCCGGTGAGCGATTACACCATACCCTCCCTGGCCTGGGACGAGTCGGGCCTCTACGCGGGAACGGAATTGAGGGGCGTCTGGCGCTACGTCCCCGCGACGCAGGAATGGTTCCCCACCCGGGGGGAGATAGAGCCGTTAACCATACCCTCCCTGGCCTGGGACGGGTCGGGCCTTTACGCGGGAACGGAAACACAAGGAGTTTGGGAATACACCACTTTTCCGTTCGGCTCTTCGGTCACGATGGTGGCCTCTCCCTTTACCGGATATCATCTCCTGAACTGGACGGAGGGCGGGGCGGTCGTCTCCACGGAACCCACCTTCGATTACACTGTGCCCGCCCACCATTCCCACCTCGTAGCCCACTTCGAGCTCAACACCTACGCCATCTCCTGCTTCGCCACCCCCCCGGGTTCCGGCTCGGTCACCGGAACGGGCACCTACACCCACGGCCAGGAGGTCACCCTCACCGCCACCCCCAACGCCGGCTACCACTTCCTGCGCTGGACGGAGGGGGGATCCGAGGTCTCCAGGGACAATCCCTATGTCTTCACCGCCGATAAGGACCGTGACCTGGTGGCCGAGTTCGAGCTCAACACCTACGCCATCTCCTGCACTATCTCCCCGGCGGGGGCGGGGACGGTCACCGGAACGGGCACCTACACCCACGGGGAGCAGGTCACCCTCACCGCCACCCCCAACGCCGGCTACCACTTCCTGCGCTGGACGGAGGGGGGATCCGAGGTCTCCAAGGAGAACCCCTACACCTTTACAGCGGAGAGGGACCGGGACCTTGTGGCGGAGTTCGCCCTGAACCGCCACATCATAACCGCGGGGGCATCTCCAGAGGAAGGGGGGACGGTAAGCGGAGGAAGCATTTGGGCCTGCATCGGCCTGGAGGGGAATTACGTATACTCCTACGTCTTCCACGGCGGACGCATCTACGCGGCCACGAGCAGCGGGGTCTACCGCTGCGACGACCCCAACGCCCAGACCCCCGCATGGGTGAACATCGGGCTGGAAAACAACTACGTCTACTCCCTGGCCTTCGACGGGACCCACCTCTACGCGGGAGGGATGGATTACGGTGGGTATGGCCTTGGCGTCCGCCGATGCTCCGACCCCACCGCGCAGAACCCCACCTGGGAAAGCATCGGCCTTGGCGACAACGTCGTAAACTCCCTGGCCTTCGACGGGACCCACCTCTACGCGGGAGGGATGGATTATGAGGGGAACGGCATAGGCGTCTTCCGTTGTTCGGACCCCAACGCCCAGACCCCCGCATGGGTGAACATCGGGCTGGAAAACAACTACGTCTACTCCCTGGCCTTCGACGGGACCCACCTCTACGCGGGAGGGATGGATTACGGTGGGTATGGCCTTGGCGTCCGCCGATGCTCCGACCCCACCGCCCAGAACCCCACCTGGGAAAGCATCGGCCTGGGAGGCAACTACATCCACTCCCTGGCCTTCGACGGGACCCACCTCTACGCGGGCACGGACGGCGGGGTCTTCCGCTGCGACGACCCCACCGCCCAGACCCCCACCTGGGTGAACATCGGCCTGGAAAACAACTACGTCTATTGCCTGGCCTTCGACGGGACCCACCTCTACGCGGGCACGGACGGCGGGGTCTTCCGCTGCTCCGACCCCACCGCCCAGACCCCCACCTGGGAAAGCATCGGCCTGGAGGGAGATATCATCTTCTCCCTGGCCTTCGACGGGACCCACCTCTACGCGGGAGGAAGAGAAACTCCTGGCTGGAACGGCATAGGCGTCTGGCGCTATAACACCTACACCCACGGGGAGCAGGTCACCCTCACCGCCACCGCGAGCACCGGCTACCGCTTCCTGCGCTGGACGGAGGGGGGATCCGAGGTCTCCAGGGAGAACCCCTACGTCTTCACCGCCGAGGGGGACCGAGACCTGGTGGCCGAGTTCGAGCTCAACACCTACGCCATCTCCTGCTTCGCCACCCCCCCGGGTTCCGGCTCGGTCACCGGAACGGGCACCTACCCGCACGGGGAGCAGGTCACCTTGACCGCCACCCCCAACCCCGGCTACCACTTCCTGCGCTGGACGGAGGGAGGGCAGGAGGTCTCCACCGCCAACCCCTACTCCTTCACCGCCGAGGGGGACCGGAACCTCATGGCCGTCTTCGAGCTCAACACCTACGCCATCTCCTGCTCCGTCTCGCCGGCTGGCTCAGGCTCGGTCACCGGAACGGGCACCTACCGGCACGGGGAGCAGGTCACCTTGATCGCCACCCCCAACCCCGGCTACCACTTCCTGCGCTGGACGGAGGGGGGATCCCAGGTCTCCACCGCCAACCCCTACTCCTTCACCGCCGAGGGGGACCGCTCCCTTACGGCGGAGTTCGCCTCCAACTCCTTCTACTTCGCCGAGGGGTATACGGGAAGGGACACCTTCGAGGAGTACCTCTGCCTCATGAACCCCAACCAGAAGGACACCGTGGCCCACATCACCTACATGTTCCAAGACGGCTCCACCCAGGAGCAGCACCTCCCGGTGGGAAAGACCTCCCGGGCCACGGTGAACGTGAATGCCGTGGTGGGACCGGACCGGGACGTCTCCATCCGGGTGACCTCCGACGACCCCATCGTGGCCGAGCGCCCCATGTACTTCAACTACGCGGGGAAATGGACCGGGGGCCACGTGGTCATGGGCCTCCCCGAGCCCCAGAACTCCTTCTACTTCGCCGAGGGGTATACGGGAAGGGACACCTTCGAGGAGTACCTCTGCCTCATGAACCCCAACCAGAAGGACACCGTGGCCCACATCACCTACATGTTCCAAGACGGCTCCACCCAGGAGCAGCACCTCCCGGTGGGAAAGACCTCCCGGGCCACGGTGAACGTGAATGCCGTGGTGGGACCGGACCGGGACGTCTCCATCCGGGTGACCTCCGACGACCCCATCGTGGCCGAGCGCCCCATGTACTTCAACTACGCGGGGAAATGGACCGGGGGCCACGTGGTCATGGGATATGTCCCCTGAGCTGGATCGGATGGGGAGGAAGGGAAAGGGGGAACCGGGGTAGGGAGGAAGGGCCTCGAAACCCGCATCAAAGGAAAGGAATGCGCGAAAGGATGGACGCGGGCAAGGAGAACGGACCCGGGGAGGCAGAAAAGAGACCCCAGGGCACCCGTCCGCCTTATGGCCACCCTCTTCTCCCCATGGGGAGAAGGTGACCCCACCCCACGATCCCCTTTCCGGGAAAAGGGCCACCGGCGTCCCTTCTCGCACCGGTGGATACATCCCGTATAAACCCCACGCATTCGCCGCAGACCTTATGGTTATGCACCGGCGACCGTTCCGCGAGCGTTGGACATATCCAGGCCGAATTTATTAGGAATTTGCTGATCAAACGAAGGCCACGCCTAAACTGTCTGTAAGTTCTTAGCGGTCGGGACTACCATATCGGTTGTTAAAAGGACCAAAGCAACCCCGGTATCTATAAATGAGGGCCCAAGCGGGCGCTGCCATGTATTAAGGGAATGATGCCCGAGTCCCTGAAGCGGTGGACAGGAAGCGAACAATCTGGTAATTTTTTTTCGGATAGGGTAAAGAAAGCATACGGTCCTTTGCAGTACCGGTTACACGCGTAGTCCAGGGACGAGGAGAAGCGTAGAAGGCCTTTTTATTGCCAGCAAGCGAGCCCATCCAGGGGTGGGAGGTTCTGCCCAGGCGGGCCCCGGTTGAGGGCTGCGGGACGAGGCGGAGAGGGTGGCGGAAGAAGGGGGATGAAAGGGCGATGAACCCCCGGTAGCCGGCGGTTTTTACGCCGGCCGAAAAGGAGGCTTTCGGTCCCGGAGGAAACCCCCCGTTTATCGTGTCCGGGAAGAATGCCCGGGAAGAAGTGTCAGGTAACTGATCGCGGGAGGTGTTGAGGGTTGGAGAAGATCCGGAAAGCGGCGTGGCCGGTGATATTCCTGGTGGTGGCGGCCCTGGCTCTGGCCTGGCTTCCGGGGTGTGAGGTGCTTCCCTACCAGGAACCGGCGCAGGGCATGGCCGTCCGGTACGATTTCGTGTCCACGGTGGACGGCCTCAACCTTCCCTGCAGCATATTCCTCCCCTCCGGATACGATCCCTCGCGTTCCTATCCCCTGTGGGTGGAGCTGCACGCCCTGGGAGGAATCCCCCTGATTGACAACAACTGGATGAACATCTTCTCCAACTCCATGAAGACGGTGGCCAACAACAACCAGTGGATCATCCTCTCCCCCTGGGGGCGTAACCTCACCAGCTTCTACATCGACGGGGTGAACAAGGACAGCGGCCCCAACCGCGAGCCGAACATCGTGGACGACATGTCCAGCCTGAGCAGCTGGACCCCGGTGGGAGGCAGCTGGTCGGCGGCAGGGGGCGTTATCCGCCAGTCGGATCCCTCGTCTTCCTGGAAGGAGTTGGTAAGGAAGGATTCCCACGGCAAGGATTACGCGGTGCGGGTGAGGTTCCGCGAGGTCAGCCGGCCGGGCGACGTGAGCGCCGTGGGCGTCAACTTGAGGCGCGATCCCGCCACCGGGGACTGCTACCACGTGGACCTTTACCAGGAGACGGTCAACGGGACCACCAGCAAGTACGTGCGCCTGTTCCGCCTCTCCGGGGGGAGCTGGAATCTCATATACCAGACGCCCTACGAATGGGGTCCTCTCACCCCCGGCGACCCCTGGATCAACCTCCGGGTGGGGACCTACGCCGGCTACCTCAAGGTGAACGTGAACGACAAGCCCGTGAACCTCCAGCCCGGCGACGACTGCACGCCCTACGGGGACGGACGAGACACGCCGGAGCCGCCGGCGGCGGGTGAGGTCTCCGTCTGCAGTTACGGGGCGGTACACGAGTTCGACGAACTGCGCGTCCAGAACGAGCACCAGTACGGGGAGAGGGACGTCCTGGACTGCATCCTGCAGGCCATGGAAAAGTTTAACATCGACGAGGACCGCGTCTACGTGTCCGGACTCTCCATGGGCGGGACGGGAGCCTACGTCCTGGGCATCCACAACCCGGGGCTGGTGACGGCGGTGTCCCCCAACGCGGGAGCCTCCGACCTGGTCTACGACTACATCTGGATGCGGGAACACTTCCCCCGCAATTACGGTTATCCCTATGCGGACGTCAACGACGCCCGGGTTCCCGACAACTGGGCGGCCATCGCCGGCAAGGAGGACGAGCCGGGGGCTTCGCTGGACACCCCCCTCGTGCGGGACAACAGCGCGCGGTACGTCCTGGAAAATCTCGCCAACATGCCCATCCGCATCGTGCAGGGCCTGAACGACAGCAATTTCCCCAACCAGTGTCAGAACCTGACCGTGATGTGGTGGAAGAGGGAGAGCACCACCCCCGGGGACCGCTGGTGGCTGGTGGAGGCGCCCCCTCCCTACTCCCCGGCCACGGCGGAGTTCGCCAATGGGGGGGACATCCATTCCCTGCTCACCGCCTGGTCCTCCGTGGGCCCCTATTATTCCGAGTACAACACCAGCCCCTGGGGCGGGCACGGGTTCATGGAACCCTACGACGTGACCGCGGCCTTTTTCCGGGCCCAGGCGCGTAACCGGCAGCCCACCCAGGTGGCCTACAAGACTTACGACGATCCCGTGAGCTCCTCCTACTGGATGACCATGCGCAGGTACGCGGGCGCCGGCGAGGAAGCCGCCCTGGCCCGCGCCGGGGTGGACCGCTCCGCCGCCACCGTGCAGGCCCACGTGCGCAACGTGGAGGAGCTCACCCTGGACCTTTCCTGGGCCGGGCTGGCCCTGGAGACGGGAAGTACCGTCACCGTGCGCCTGGACACGGACACCGACCCCAGCGCCGTCCCGGTGGCGGACAAGCTGGGAAGGACCGACCTGGTGCTGGTTCACGCCTGGCCCGCGGTTCCCGGCATGCGGGTGAGATTGGACGGGGCCCTTTTGACTCCGGGAGTGGACTACGGACTGGAGGGAGTCCGCCTGCGCGTTCCCGGCATCGTCCTCGGCCGGCAGAGGACGCTCACCCTGGAGCTTCCCTCCCAGGCCCAGGCCAACCTCCTGCCCAACCCCGGCTTCGAGGAGGTCAACCCGGACGGGAGCGTTCCGGGCTGGAAGCAGGTCGTACTTTCAGGGGGAAGCGTCCGGTTGGAAGATCATGACAAGATGTCCCATGCCGGGGTCCGTTCCCTGCGCGTCAAGGATCCGGCGCCGGCGGGTTCGCCCTACACCTGCGGTTGGCGCAGCGAGCGGTTGGCGGGCGTCCAGGCGGGCGCCGGTTACGCCCTCACCGGCTTCTACCGCACCCGCCTCCTCCGCGGCGCCTCGGTGCGGGTCTCCGTGTACTGGTACGGCGCTTCCGGGAACCTCCTGGCGACGGGCACCGCGGTGGTGGAGGAGGCCGCCGGGTATTCGACCCACGACTGGGCACCCTTCCACCTCCGGGTCCAGGCACCGGCGGGCGCGGTCGCGGCAGAGGTGGGCCTGGAGACGGTGGGCGCGACGGGGACGAGCGGGAAAGGCAGCGTGTGGTTCGACGACGTGCAACTGTGTCGGCTCCCCTGAGGCGAAGTCCAGGGGCAGGCATCGCCTGTCCCCCGCCCCGGCGACCAGTGGAGAGGTCCGGAACGAGTTTCCGCGAGCGGGCATGGGAGGGGGAAGAGACCTCCCCGCAGGAGATCCTTGCCGTCGGCGGATGATGGCCATAACGGAACAAGTACGACACGCTGTAGCGTTTCAGTGGGCGTTTTAAGGTTGAAACGATCGGGAGGCCACCCTATTCTCCTGGCAAAACAAGCTGGGCGCGGTTTGACTTGGAGGGGGAGGGCGGGTATCATTATCCCCATCCCTGGAAGGGACTTTGTGGAAGTTCTTGACAAATGAATAACTACCGCGAAAGGCGATGAAGGGGAGGAGTAGGTCCGCGGGTAGCGCTACAGAGAGCCGGGCCGAGGTTGAGAACCGGTGCGCGAAGCGGGCCGAAGATGGCCCTGGAGCTTCCCGTCGAAAGCGATGAGCGAGTAGGCGAGGACGGATGCCCCCGTTACCATGGGCGAGGGTATCGCGCTGCGGCGCCGTACCCGGTGCGGGTGATACGGTAGTGAATACCGCCGTGCGCCTTCGCCGGCGGTATTTCATTTTTCGGTGGGAAAGGTGGTGGTGGATTTGGTATGGATCATGCGCAGCCTCCCGCGGGAATGAAGGTCCTTGGAACGGGAGGTAAGGAGGAATGGGAAAGACCATAGCGGAGATCAACGAGAGGATCAGAAAGGGCGAGGCGGTGGTGGTCACCGCCGAGGAGATCATCGATCTGGTGGAGGAGAAGGGCGTGGAGGAGGTGGCCCGCACCGTGGACGTGGTGACCACGGGCACCTTCGGGCCCATGTGCTCCTCCGGAGCCTTCATCAACCTGGGGCACGCCCAGCCGCGCATCAAGATCCATCGCGCCTGGCTGAACGAGGTCCCCGCCTACTGCGGCATCGCCGCCGTGGACATCTACATCGGGGCCACGGAGATGGCGGAGCACGACCCCCTGAACGAGGTATTCCCCGGCGACTTCCGCTACGGGGGCGGTCACGTCATCGAGGACCTGGTGGCGGGGCGCAGGGTGCACCTGCGGGCGGAGGCCTACGGCACGGATTGCTATCCCAACCGCCGATGGGAAAAGGACATAACCCTGGAGGACGTGAAGGAGGCCTGGCTCTTCAACCCGCGCAACGCCTACCAGAACTACAACGTGGCCGTGAACCTCTCCGACCGGGTCATCTACACCTACATGGGGGTGTTGCGCCCCAACCTGGGGAACGCCAACTACTGCAGCGCGGGCCAACTGTCGCCGCTGCTCAACGACCCCCTGTTCCGGACCATCGGCGTGGGGACGCGCATCTTCCTGGGCGGGGGAGTGGGTTACGTGGCCTGGCACGGAACGCAGCACAACACCGGGGTGCCCCGCGCCGCAAACGGGACCCCCACCCGGCCCGCCGGCACCATCGCCGTCATCGGGGATCTCCGGGGGATGAGTCCCCGCTACCTGACCGGGTATTCCATCCTCGGCTACGGGGCTACCCTGGCGGTGGGCATCGGCATTCCCATCCCGGTGCTGGACGAGGAGGTGGTGCGGTACGCCGCGGTTCGCGACGCCGACATCTCGGCCCCGGTGGTGGATTACTCGGTGGATTACCCCCAGGGCACGGGCCGGGTGCTGGGAGAGGTGACCTACGCGGAGCTGAAGAGCGGGCGCATAGTGGTGGAGGGGAAGGAGGTTCCCACCGCTCCCCTGTCCAGCTACAGCCGGGCGAGGGAGATCGCCGGGGTCCTGAAGGACTGGATACGGCAGGGCCGCTTCCTGCTCACCGAGCCGGTGGAGCTTTTGCCCTGCGCGGCGAGGGAGAGGGGGTGAGCTGAATGGTGCGGCACAAGATAGTCCTCCACTTTCCGCATGAGCAGGTGGACAAGCCCATCGTGAGCAAGCTGGTCCGGGACTACAACCTGGACTTCAACATCCTCAAGGCCTCCATAACCCCCCGGGAGGAGGGCCTGCTGGTCCTGGAGGTGACCGGGGAGGAGGCGGACTACGACCGCGGGTTGGAGTACCTCCGCTCCTGCGGGGTGGACATCCAGCCCCTCTCCCAGGATGTGAGGCGCAACGAGGAACGCTGCACCCACTGCGGGGCCTGCCTGGCGGTCTGCCCCACGGAGGCCCTGAGGTTGGACCGGGAGACCTGGGAGGTAGAGTTCGTGGAGGACGAATGCGTGGCCTGCGAGCTCTGCGTCAAGGCCTGTCCCCCGCGGGCCATGGAGATCCACTACTGAGTGGGGGCGGGACTATCGCGTGTAGGGGGGATGAACCCCGTATTCCCCGCGTGGTCGCCAGGTGGGGTGAAGGATAAGGGCGCTCCGTTTGGGTAGATCTGGCAGCGTTACCGGGGGGCCCGGCCATGCGCAGCGTGACCGGCCCCCCCATGCCTTCTCTCCCGGCGGGGAGGGCTTTACGTCTCCCCCTCGCCGGCCGGTCCGCATGCCATGCCGTATCTTTCCGGTGGGCGCCGCGGTCTTTATCTTGTCCCCCTTTCCGGGTATCAAGCCCAATTGCAGCGCCGAAAAAGCGCTACTCTTTTCGCGGACCGTGAATGGATCCGGTAGCGGCAGCCCAACACCCATGCCCTGTTTGCCGGCGGGGAGGGCTTTACGTCTCCCCCTCGCCGGCCGGTCCGCATGCCATGCCGTATCTTTCCGGTGGGCGCCGCGGTCTTTATCTTGTCCCCCTTTCCGGGTATAAATATTCGTATGCGAGGTCGACGAGGCCGTGGTTCCGGATGGGGAGGATGTTTCCGGGGGAACGAGGAGATGGCCAAGCTTGAGTTGGAAGGAACGGGAAGGGCCTTTGACCTGGAGGATAAGGCGGAGTATACCCTGGGCAGGGCGGATCCGGCCACCCATTCCTTCCCGGACATCGACTTGGCGCCCTTCGGGGCCCTGGATGCCGGCGTTTCCAGGAGGCATGCCAAGATAACCCGCCTGGGAGGGGGCCGTTATTACATCATGGATCTGGCCTCCACCAATTACACCCACGTCAACGGCGAGCGGTTGGAGGCCTTCGAGCCCCGGCCCCTGGCCGATGGGGACGAGATCCACATGGGAACCATGAAACTCGTCTTTCGGACTTGAAGGGTGGGGCCCTTCGTCCACGGTTCCAGCGCGTTGCCCAGCGGACATCCCTTGCGTTCGCCCGATGCCTCCCTTCCTTGAGGTACTAAGCCCCCATCCCCCGCCGTCCATTCTTGCAAGGAGCCCGGAGGATGGGGTACGGTCCCTCCACGGTTGGGCAGCGCAGGCGAAATTGGTTTTCAGACGGGCGAAAACCGGATCATCACGGGCCATGCGTGGCATTTGGAGGTTTTTCGTGCCGCCAGTTTTTACAGGCTCGAAACCAAGGGCGGTTTAAGGCGGCGGGCGCGAGGTGTCGATAGAATAATGGCGTGGAGCGCGGATAAACTTTTATCCCCTTCCGGGGAGAGGAGAGAAGATACCTTCGTTGACCATTCCGGGTGGAGCGATGGCAAAGCGATATCGCATCCTCAGGGAGATCGGACGGGGAGCCATGGGCCGCGTTTACCTGGCCCAGGACAGCCTGCTGGAGCGTGACGTGGCCCTGAAGGAACTGAAGGTACCCGATTATCTCAACGAGGAGGAGAAGGCCGAGGTCAGAGAGAGGTTCCGGATGGAGGCCAAGGCGGCGGCCAAACTCTCCCATCCCCACATCCTCACCGTGCACGACATAATACTGGACGAGGACCGCCAGTACATAGTCATGGAGTACCTTGAGGGCAAGACCATGCGGGAAGTTTTAGCGGAGCGCAGGCTTTCCCCCGGGGAGGTCATGAGCATCGCCCCCATGGTCTGTGATGCCCTGGGTTACGCCCACCGGCAAGGCATCATCCACCGCGACGTAAAGCCGGACAACATCTTCGTCCTCCAGAACGGGAACATCAAGCTGGCGGACTTCGGCATCGCCAAGATGATAAGGATGAGCGACCGGACGCACACCGATGTTATCATGGGGACCCCCAACTACATCGCCCCGGAGGTCATCCAGGGGAAGCCATACGATCACCGGGTGGATATCTTCGCTCTGGGGGTCACCATGTACGAGATGCTCTCCGGGCGCCGGCCGTTCGAGGCCGAGAACGACTTTGCCATCCTCTACAAGGTGGTGACGGAGGAACCGGCGCCCCTTTCCGAGGTGGTGGATGGGGTGCCGCCGTCCCTGGTGCGGGTGGTTCACAAGGCCTTGCGCAAGGATCCTTCCCTGAGGTACCAGGACATGGAAGAATTCAGGGCCGACCTCATGGAGGTGCGCACGGAACTGGGAATGGAAGTAGATGGAAAGGAGGCCTTCGACAAGGAGAAGGCCCTCCTGGCGGAGCTGGAAGCGGCCCGGGAGATGGAGCTCGGCGAGGAGCAGCAAGGTGTGGGGTACGATTTCCGCCGCGACAGGGAATGGAAGGAGCTCATCGCCAGGATATACGCCCCTCGGCCTGGAGAGGAAAGGGGGCCCGTGGCCACACCGGGCGGGAGGTTCCCGACGGAATCGGGTATTGGCGCGGCGACGGAGCGTCCCCGCCCGCCGGGCGACTCCCCCGCCTACCGGGTGTCAGTGACTCAAGCTTTGCCTTCACGGGGACGGGCACCAGGGCACGCTTGGGTGGAGGGGACCCCTCAAGGGCGGATCACCTACCCCGCGGGAAGCCTTCATCCTGGATCATCTCCTAGCGGCCTCCAGGGGGAGGCCCGGGTCCTGTCCGTGGAAGCCAGGCGGCTGGCCTTGAGTATCCCGGCCCTGGCCGCCTTGTTGGTGGCTTCCACCCTTTTCCCCTGGATCGGCAGGGGCCTGAATCCCCTGCGGGAGATGGCGGGGATATCCTTCCCCGAGGGGATGCTGCTCTCCGGCCTGGCTACCTTGATCGCCGGGTGCGACGCTATGGTCCTCCTGGGGATGTTATCGCCGGGGAAGTGGACTCGGGCCATGAAAGCTTTGTCCCTGCTGGTTTTCCTCACCACCGTCCTCTTCCTCGGGTTGCGGGTCTTCGCCGGGTTGGGTTACGGTAAGGCGCCGGGTCTCTCCCTTGGACAGGCGCTGGCGGGGACGGGGTGGGGATTATGGCTCGCCCTTGCCGGATCCCTGGCCACCTTCCTTCTCTGCTCCCGTCTGCGGGCGGAAGCCCGATGAGACCCACAGCCGTGGACCGAAGGAATGCAAAGGTTCAACCGGGGATCGCGCTACTTCCCTCGGCCCTTTCCCGGGCCGCGCGGGTGGCATCTGGTTTTCGCTTCCTTTGCTTCCGGGAGTGCGGGGACGGGATGTCCAATAGGAAGGTCCTAAGGGGTTTGCGTCGGCCTGATCCGGGACGTGGCGTTTACCAGAAGTGGTCAGGGATTTCGGGCTATCCAAGCGTAAGGGCTGAAAAGGTCCCGGTGGCCTGATCCGGGACGGGGATTTTGCCGCTAACAAACCTGAGTGTCGGGCTACCCGGAAGAAGGGGGCAAGGGAGGCCTCCGGGCGCCCGCGCTTGCGGGTCGGGGACTCAGAAGTCCTCGTTGGCCAGGAGCCAACCCACGTATTCCCGGAGGGGCTCCCGGTAGTGGCGGGCGAGGGGAAAACCGCGCAGGCGCAGGTTCAGGTTGTCCAGGGGGGAATAGGGAGGGCGGGGACAGGGGAGGTTGAGGTCGGCGTAGCGGATAGGTTGCACCGGGATATCCTTCCAACCCGCGATCTCCACGATCTCCCGGGCGAAGTCGTACCGCGAGCACACCCCCTGGTTGGTTGCATGGTACAGGCCGTACTGGCCCGAGTGGCAAACGCGGTGGATGATCTCCGCCAGGTCGCCGGTATAAGTGGGCGTTCCCACCTCGTCGGTCACCACCCGCAGGGAACCCTTCTCGCGGGCGTTGCGCAGTATGCTCTTCACGAAGTTGCGCCTTCCTCCCCGCCCGAAGAGCCACTGGGTGCGGAAGATGTAATGGCGGGGCAGGACGGAGGCGAGGAAACGTTCCGCGGCCAGCTTGGCCTTCCCGTATACCCCCTGCGGGTTGGGCTCGTCCAGTTCCGTGTAAGGAGCGCCCTTGCGGCCATCGAAGACGTAGTCCGAGCTGATGAAGGCCAAGGGACAGCCGGCCTCCAGGCAGGCCAGGGCCAGGTTCTGCGCCCCGGTCAGGTTGACCCGCAGGGAGGGTTCGGGATCCAGCTCGGCGCGGTCGGCGTCCAGGTCGGCGGCGGTGTTGATGACCAGGTCGGGTTGGCAAGAGGGAATTTTTTCCATGACAAGGTCGTAATCCGTGATGTCCAGGTCGAGGTCGAAGGGAAGGACCTCGTCACCGGCGGCCCGGAAGACCTTCACCAGGTCGGTTCCCAGTTGGCCCGCGGCACCGCATATCACTACGCGCATCTCGCTCTCCTTTCCCGCTTGATCGTCCGTCCTGCCTCCTGCGCCCGCTCATGCCCCTTGCGCCTCGCTTGGTTCGTGTTCTCTTCCCAAGCCTTGGCGGCCGAGGTTTTCCACCTGGAGGGCCAGGTGGCGCCGACCTGACCGTGCCTCGGCCGGATGGGGTTCTCGCTTCACCCAAAAACCAGGCCCTGGGACGAAAACGTGGTGCTCGAGCTCCGGGCACCCGGGCGGTTGGCCACGTGCCGCCCACATGGGCGGTGGAAACCATGGCCGCCCGCGCCCGTGGCTCCCTTCCCGGGAGGCATCATCTCAGCTCGGCACACCAAGATCCGTCAAGCCCCTTCCCCGCTTTCCCAGTCGAAGAGGGCGTCGTAGGGGATGCGCTCCTCGTCCGGGTCCGAGGGGTCGTAGGAGCGAGTGGTGTGGTAGAAGAGGCCCACGGGCTTGTTCCCCAGGACCTGGTACCCGTGGGCCACCCCCGGCGGTATGACGATGAGCAGGGGCTCGTGTTCCCCGGCGTAGATGACCTGGGTGCGGCCGTGGGTGGGCGAGTCCTCCCGCAGGTCGTGGAGGACTACGCGCGCCTCCCCCTGGGCCACGAACCACAGGTCGTGCTGCTTGCGGTGCCAGTGGAAGGCCTTGATCACCCCGGGGTAGGTGAGGGTGAAGGTGGTCTGCCCGAAGCGTTCCAGCAGGGCGTCGTCGTCGCGCAGCACTTCCAGGAGGTAACCCCTCTCGTCGCAATGTCGGACCAGCGGTTTTATCAAAACGCCCTCTATACCCTCATCCCTTTGCTCCAAGGCCACCACCTCCCTTTCTGGATAAAGGTTAACCAAGAAGGGGAGTTTGCACAACCGGAAGGCGAAAGCTGCCCTTTTTCCGGAAGGCGTGCGTATGTGCTTTCTCCAGCCCTTGGGTAATGGCTGCCTGCGGGTTCTGCAAGTCGAAGGAGTTGGGCCGGGAAGTCCATGCCCGGAGCAGGCACTCCCTTCCGCCGATTGTCGGGTCTTCCTGCCTCCCCGCGGTCTTGGGCAAGAGGGTTTCTGGAAGGGTCCGGATGATGGAGACCGGTGGCGGCGACGAGGAATTTCCTTGCGGGTCGCGACCCGAACCGGGTTCCGCGGGTTGCGGTTTCCACCGGGCTGATGGGCGGCGGAGGGCACGCGGCCGGGGGTTGGAGGGAAAACGTGGGGCAAGAAGGGGCCCCCCGGAGGGGAGCCCCTTTCTTATCGCTTGGCCTCAGCGCTCCGCGCTTGCCCTGGTTATTCCTGGAAGCGTCGGCGCAGGCCGGCTACCAGGAGGACCACGCCTGCCAGCAGGAGAACGGCCGCGGCGAGCAGGAGAGGAAGTTGGTCCATGCCCGTTGCCGGCAGGGCGGTGGTGCCCCCGGTGATGGCCGGCGGGGTGGGTGGGGTGACCTCCTCTCCTCCCACGATGATCTCCCCGTTGAGGAAGTCCACGCTCTCCTCCATTCCCGGAGAGATCTCCACGTCAACGCTCTTGTCGGAGATGGCGGCGTACTTCTGGGGGTCGAACTCCTCGGACACCGTGTAGTTCCCGGCTTCCAGGAGGAGGAAGGAGAAGGTGCCGTCCTCCCCGGTGACCGTCTGCATGTTGACCTCTTCGCCGCCCAGTGTCTCGCCGGTCAGCTTGATGGTGAAGCCCGGTCCCGGGTCATCCTGGTCCGGCTCCAGGACGCTGTCCCCGTCGTCCAGCCACTTGGAGCCCACGACGGAGCCGTAAGGGGCGTTGGCGAAGGTCGTCGTCGCCGTCTCTCCAGGTTCCAGGGAGACCTCCACGCGGATGGGCAAGGTGGCGTAATGCCCGCTGGGGACGGTCTCGCTCACGGCGTAATCGCCGGGCAGGAGGTTGTCGAAGGCGAAGGTGCCGTCCTCGCCGGTGATGGTCTCGGCGAAGGCGCCAGTATCCCCGAGACCCTGGAGGGTGATCCTGACCCCCGCCAGCCCACCTTCGCCCTCATCCATAACTCCGTCCCCGTCCAGGTCCAGGAACTTGAGGCCCTCGATGCGCCCGTAGGCGCAATTGCCGAAGTCCACCACGGCTCCCTCGCCGGGGGATAGCTCCACGGCCACCGAGTCCGGGGTGGTGGGGAAATAGCCGGGAGCGCCCTTCTCCACCACGGTATAGGTCCCGGGCTCCAGCTCGGGGAAGGCGTAGGATCCGTCCTCGCCGGTGACCGCGGTCTCCAGGAGCTCATCGGGGGGGCTTCCCAGCCACAGCTCGACGGTGATGCCGGGAATGAGCGTGGCCTCGTCTTCGTCCCATTCCCCGTCGAAGTCCTCGTCCAGCCACTTGTGCCCGGAGATGGACCCGTAGGGGGCGTTCCCGAAGTACACCCTTTCCGTCTCCCCCGGCTCCAGCTCCACCACGATGGAGTCAGGGCCGGTGGGGTAATAACCGGGCAAGGTGGACTCGTCCACGGACACCACGTAGGTGCCGGGAGGCAGGTCAGTAAAGGAGAAGAGGCCTCCGCCCGCGGTGACTGCAGTCCAGGCGCCGCCGTTGAGCTTTATGGTCACCCCGTCCAGGCCCCCCTCGCCCTCGTCCATGACGCCGTCCTGGTCCAGGTCCAGGAACTTGACGCCCTCGATGGTGCCGTAGCGGCAATTATGGAAGTCCAGGCCCTCCACGGGTTGGCCGTAGAGGAGGTTGAAATTGTCGTGGGAGCCGTCTCCCGGATTGACGGGGAACCATCCCGCGGGCAGGACCTCCCTAACCGTGTAGTTGCCGGGAAGGAGGCCGGTGAAGGAATAACTCCCGTCCTCGCCGGTGACCGTCTCGGCCACCTTGGCCTCGCCCTCCCACAGCTCGATGGTCACCCCGGGGACAGGGGGCTCGCCCTCGTCGTGGGCTCCGTCACGGTCGAGGTCTTCCCACTTGTGGCCGGATATACCGAGGTAGCGCCGGTTGAGGAAGTCCAGGCCCTCCACGCTGTCCCCGCAACCCACCTCGACGCCTTCGTGGATCCCTTCCGGGGGGGATACGGGGTACCACCCGTCGGGCAGGGCCTCCCTCACCGTGTACACGCCGTCCTCGAGGTCATCGAAGATGTAGCTCCCGTCCTCGCCGGTGACCGTCTCGGCCACTTTGACCTCGCCGTCCCACAGCTCGATGGTCACCCCCGGGACGGCTGGTTCGCCCAGGTCATGGACGCCGTCCCCGTCCAGGTCCTCGTACTTGTGCCCGGAGATGTGGAAGAGGGGGTCGATGAGGAATTTGACCTGCTGCCAGGTGCAGGTAGGCAGCCAGTAGTAGCACTTGAGCTCGAAGGTGCTGAAGGTGTCCGTGTAGGTCCTTCCGGCCCACTCCACGGTCAGCGCACGCCAGCCTTCCGGCACCTGCATGCGCACCACGTACCGTCCGTGCAGGTTATCTCCCAGCGGATTGCCGAAAAGGTCGTAATTATTACATGGAAGGTCTTTCCAGCTGGCGCATCCGTAGGCATAGACCGGCATCCAGGAGGGACCGCTACCCGTGGGTTTCCGGTAGGATCCGTCCCAGCCGTCGGCGGGGACGAGCATCCCGTCCATGTCGTGGTAGAGTTCGATGGTTACCGGTTCCGGGTGCAGCCGGTCGGAATCGTCCAGGCTGCCGTTGCAGTTGGTGTCCTCGAAGACCAGGACCTCTACCTTTCCCTCCCGGCACTCCGCCTTCTTGTTGAGGAAATCGACGCCGGTTATCTCCTGGCCGCCTGCCACCTGTAGGTTCTCGTGGGACCCGTCGGCGGGGTAGGTAGGCGTCCAACAACAGGAAATATTTTCCTTCACCGTGTAGGTGCCGGGTTCCAAGTCCTGGAAGGAATAAGATCCGCTGCCCGTGGTGGTCGCCTGGCCCACCTTGGCGCCGTCCTTCCACAACTCGATGGTGATTCCGGGTACCGGGGGCTCGTCCGGGTCCTTCACGCCGTCCCCGTCCAGGTCCTCGTACTTGTGCCCGGAGATGGATCCCTTGGGTTCCGGCGGCACCGGGGCGTTGCCGAAGACCACGGTGACCGTCTCCCCCTGCGAGGGAGGCTCCCAGCATTGGAGGCCGGAATGGGTGCACAGCTCTATCTCGTAGGATGTGGGGGTGGTGGCGCGGTACCCCGCAGGTACCGTCTCGCTCACCACGTAGGTGCCGGGAGCCAGGTCGGTGTAGCAGACCTTGCCCTCAGAATCGGTCTGGCGGGGATCGGCTCCGTTGAGCCTGATGGTGACCCCGGACATCCCGCCTTCCCCGCAGTCCTTAAGCCCGTCCTCGTCCCGGTCCAGGAACTTGATGACGCATATCCCGCACCGAGGTTGCGGCGGGCAGGGCGGCCAGCACATCACCTGGCTTCCCTCCGCTTCCGCGTTTTCCTCTCCCGACACCTCCCCGGCTTCGCCCGCTTTGGCCGGTTCGGGACAGGAATCCGCCACCCCTTCGCCTCCCGCGGCCAAAACTTGGGGTGAGCCTTCGGTTGGGATGGCCACCTCCTCCCCGCCCGCGCCTGCCGCGGACTGGAGCTCCGCGGGTTTCTCGTTGCCGGCCATGGCCACCACCAGGCCGCCGAGCAGGGTGACCAATAGCAGCATGAACGCGGAAAGGAACGCCAGTCCCTTCCTTGAGCGTTTCATTTCCTTCACCTCCGCCTTGAAAATCCTTCCATCGATGGTTTTTGGGGGTTGGAAGTCGCCAGGCCTCAATGGAAGGGCTTTTCGTATCGGGATTGGGGAGAAGTGACGAAGGCCAGAAGATTTACGCCGAGTGAGTCCTGGCCCAGACCGGAAACCCGTCCCCTTTCCAGCCCTCCCTGTTGTTGCCTCCTCTTTTTGTCCTCCTGCCGCCAATATACCCTATATACAAAAACCCGATCGCCAAGCGATCGGGCCGGTTTCACCACTCGCTCCCCGCCACCCGGGTGACCAGGTCATGGATGACGGATCACAGCTTTCCCTCTCGCCAGTCCACGACTGAGCGCGATTCAGCGTAAATTTCCGCCTCGATAATACATAAAAATTATACCCGAAATAGCCTTTAATTTAAACTTTCTGTGCTGGACCACTACATGGTGAACACTCCGTCCCTATCCTTGCTCTCCTCCATCCACGCTTTCAAGAACTCCATGGGGGTGAGGTAACCCAGGCTCTGGTGGGGCCTCAGGTGATCGTACAGATAATCCCACTCCCCGCGAAGCCGGTGGAGATTCCTCCACCGTGTGCCCACCCCTAAGGTACCGAGTTCTTCTTGTTAGTCCGGGCCTCACTCTATACGAAGGTGTTCTCACAAGGCAGCGCTGCGACTCGTTACTGGTCGAACATCGCACGCTCTCGTTCGCTTCCTGACAGAAAAATGCGGTAACCTTCATGGATGGGAGGGTTCTTGGGCTCCGTCAGGGCCTCGGGCGCCTGGGGCGGCTTTGGGCGCCCTACCAATCGCGCGCCCTCCGCCGCATCGCGGGCACCCCGTACCACGCTTGTCCCTTTCTCCGGGCGCTGTTTCAAGAAATCCGGCCGGGGGTGGGGAGGCCGGTCCATGCGTGCGGCGGAGGGGATGGCGGGCTTGAATCCCTGTTCCCGGGAACGGGCGAAACGGCCAAGAGCTCGGGGAGGTTGTGGAAGAGGGGTTCCTTTTCCTCCACCATGCCCTCCCGGTAAATGTTGTAGAGCGCCCCTCCCAAGGCCAAGTACACCCAGAATAGGGTGAGCATGGGAATGGCGAATAGTATCCAGGCCCCGAACATGTTGGCCACCGCGTAGCCCACCATCCCCAGGAAAAAGGCCTCGGCATGGAAGTAGATGAAGGGGTCGTTCCGGGATCGGGAACGCGCCCGCAGGAGGACGCCCCAGTAGATGGCGAAGAGAAGGAGGAAGGCGGTGAAGCCCACCAGGCCGTGGGACACCAGGTAGGTGAGGAAGGCGTTCTCCACCGCCGCCCAGGTCTGCCGGATGTTGTTCTCGATGATGCGTTGCCCCTCCATGCCCATGCCTATGCCGAAGATGGGATGCTCCAGGAAATAATCCAGGGCCAGCTTGTAGGTGTAGATGCGCACCTGGGCCGCCTCCTTGGCGCTGAGGCCGGAGAAGCGCTTCTTCACGAACTCCGGGGGGTTGAGCATGACGAAGACGAGGGCCAGGACCAGGACGACCGTGGCCGCGGTAAGCCACAGCCGGCGGTCAAACAGCCCGAAGAGGCCGTATAGTACGGCGATGACCCCGGCGGCCACCCAGGCGGCGCGGGACCCGGTGAGGAAGAGGGCGGCCATGTTGATCCCCATACCCGCCAGGAGCAGGAACCAGGGGAAGTAGCGGCGTCCCCTCCAGGCCAGGCTCAGGAGGCTCACGAAGAAGGGTAAGGCGAAGATGAGGTAGCCGCCCAGGACGTTGGGGTGGAGGAAGGTGGAGTTGATGCGGTAGGCCTGGGCCTCGCTCTCCCCGGCCACGTAATTCACCGATTCTGGATAGCCCAGCTTGCCGAGGACGTGCTGGGCGATCCATTCCGTCTTCGTCTGGCCGATGGCCTTCTGCACCAGGCCGAAGAGGGCCACCAGGGTGAAGCAGACCAGCATGAGGATGACCAGGTTGCGAAACGCCAGGCGCGTCCTCACGATGTTGATGACCACGAAGAAGACGTAGGCGAAGATCACCGTGCGCACGAAGCGGAAGGCCATGACCAGGCCGTTGGCGTCGTGAAGCAGGCCCACGAAGCAGGCCAGGATGGAAGTGAGGACGTAGGCGACGATGGCCACGGTGATGGGGCTGCGGGCCTTCCATTCCGCCTTGCCGCGGGCGGCCTTGATGACCCAGGCCACGAAGGTGAGGGCCATGACGATCTCGTGGATGTTGAAGTGTATTCCCCGCGTCTCTCCCACCATGGCCACCTGGATGCCCAGGTTCCAGGTGGGCCCGGCCTGGGGCAGGGTGAGGTTGAAGAAGATGAAGATGGCCACCCCCAGCCAGAGCCACTGGTAGATGACCACCAGGAGTATGGCACCGGCGGCGAGGAAAAGGATGATCTTCACCGGGAGCTGGGTGGAGACGAGGCCGGCCAAGAGCCCGCACAGGGCCACCGCGGCCAGGACGACCGCCGTCTTGCGGGAGGTGGAGAGAAAGCGAACCGATCCGTTCCCCCGAGCCGTCCTCGACACGCCGGTCACCGCTTTCCTCCCCATCCGTGTCCCATGCCCGGTCCGTCGTCCGACATCTTATTCTGCCTTGGCCTACCACCGTCAAGGTGGCGCAATCGCAAGCCGCGATCCCGTGGAGATCCCCGGGCGGCCATTTCTCTCTAGCTCAATGTCCGGCGATAGAGCTCCAGGATCCTTGCGGCGGCCTCGTCCCAGGTATAGGAGGCGGCCCTCTCCTTTCCCCGGGAAACCAGTTCGGCCCTCGCCTCCGCGTCCTCCCAAAGTTTCCTCATCCCCGCGGCTATCTCCTCGGGATCAAGGGGATCCACCAGGAGTCCCGCTTCCCCGACCACCTCGGGTATAGAGGACACGCCGGAGGCCAGGACCGGCGTCCCGCAGGCCATGGCCTCCAGGAGGGGGAGACCGAAGCCCTCGTAGAGGGAGACGCAGACGAAGGCCCTTGCGCCCCCGTAGAGGGCGGGCAGGTCCCTCTCGGGCACGAATCCGGTGAAGTGCACGTGTCCCTCCAGGCCCAGTTCCTCCACCTCGTCGTCCAGGTAACCCTCGAACCCGCGCCGGTCGCCGGCCATGACCAGGAGGACGTCTTCTCCGGTGGAGAAAAGGAAAAGCTTGAAGGCCAGGAGGAGGTTGCGCAGATTCTTGCGGGGGTCGAAGCCCCCCAGGTATAGGAAGTAGGGCTCGCGTATGCCCAGGCGGCGGATCGCCTCTTGTACCGCTTCCCGGTCCTCGGGGGGGCGGTATTCGGGAGTCACGCCCTCGGGGACCACCACGATGCGCTCCCGGGGTATCTCCCAGATCCGTTCCACGTCCCGGGCCGTGTTCTCGGAGACGGCCACCACGAAACGGGCGCGGCGGGCGGAGGCCCGGTGAAAACGCATCCAGGCCCAGGCCGTGGGGCCGAGGTAGGGGCCGCGAAGGACCAGGAGGATGAGGTCGTGGACGGTCACCAGGGTGGGGCAGGGGAGGAAGGGGCTCAAGTTATGGTCGATGCCGTGGAATAATTCCACTCCCGAGGCGGCTACCCTGCGGGCGAAGAGGAGGTGTTCGGCCACCATGCCCGCATAGGTAAATCGTTCCAATCGGGGAACGCTCACCCATTCCACCTGCCGCGCCGTCCCGGCGTCCAGCAGGTCCCCGGAGGGGCCCTCCCCGTAGCCGAAGAGGACGAGTTCCGTCTCCCCTTCCGCTTTGCGCGCCAGGGCTTCCACCAGGCGGGCGGTGTAGCGACCTATGCCGCGCCAGCGGTTGATGTTCCCCAGCCCCCGGGCGTCGATGCCCACGCGCATACCCTCAGCCCTCCGCGTCCCGTCCCGCCTTGACCGCCCGCAGGAGGATGACCCGTCCCTTCCTCCGCAGGCCGGGAAGTCTTTCCAGGCGCGGGAAGATGGAAAGGTCGCCGCGGTAAAGGGCGGGCAGCTTGAGGTCCGGAAAGAGGGTGGTTACCTCCCCTACCCGGAATCCCTGGGCCTCGACGATAGTCCGCAGGGAGGCGGGCGTGAACGCGTTCCGAGGGGGGGTTCCGGGACGGGGCTCGAATCCCTTGAAGAGGGCGTTTCGGGCGGCGAGGACCAGGACGCCACCGGGCTTCAGCAACCGCGCCCATTCCCGTACGGTACCCTCCACGTCCCCCGCCCGGTCCAGGGTGAACTGGGCGGCCAGGGCATCGAAATATCCGGCCGGAAAGGGGATGACGGCGGGATCCGCTCCCAGGCGCGTTATCCCACGCGGGGTGGCGAGGTTTCCCCTCCGTTCAACAGCGCCCCGCGCCGCCGTGTCCACCCAGGTCACCTCCGTCTCCGCCAGCCCGGCGAGCAACCGCGCCAGTTTGCCCTCTCCCTCGCCTACCAGGAGCACGCGGGAGCCGCGGGGGGGACGGAGCATCTCGGCCATCCTTCCCGTCCGCACACCGGCTTCCCTCCCCCGCAGCCGGGGTCGGGCTACGGCCATGAGGCTGGTGCAGAAGAAGTAGCCCTGGGGTCGGGAAAAAAGGACGCGCATTGCCAGCTTTTCCCATGGCCTGGGGTGGATGCCCACGAAGAAGCTGCGGGGAACCACTCGGGCGCGAAAACCGGCCCCGGCGAGGCCGAGGTAGAGGCTCAACGGGCTCTGCTCGTTGACGTGCATGACGTCGTCGTACTGTCCGCGCAGGTTCTCCGGGAGCTCCCGCCGCAGGAGCAGGCGGGCCGCGGAGCGTACCAGGGGGTATCCGAAGCGGTAGAACCAGGTGTTGGGACCGGTGTGCACGATGAAACTCCCACCGGGGCGTAGCACGCGCTGGACTTCCTTGAGGGTGTCCTCGATCTCGTAGGGATGGAGATGCTCGTAGACGTCGATGAAAAAGACCACGTCGAAGGAACCGTCGGGAAAGTCCAGCCCCTTTGCGTCGGCCAAGCGAAACTCCGCCCTGCCGCGGGCCTCCTCGTCCAGCAGTGAGCGACGCTCCTCGGACAGCTCGATGGCCGCGGGGGAATAATCTATCCCCACCGCCTTGGCTCCCCGCCGGGCCGCCTCGCAGACCAGTTCCCCCCTGCCGCAGCCGATATCCAGGACCCACCGGCCGGTGAGGTCACCGGCCAGGCGCAGGGCTTCCCGTATACGGTCGGGTATCTTTTCCGGACCCTCGGCGAAGAGATGATAGCCCTCGCAGTCGGTGGTGAAATACTCGCGCGTGTAAAGGTCCGGAGGAATGGGATCCGGACGTCGCCGGCTTTGATCGTTCACCCTTTACCGTCCTCCTCCGCCACTTGCCGGGTTCCTCTCCTTTCCCCCGGGCTTGCCGCCTTCCCCGGCCCGCGGGACCTTGGTCCGCTGGCTGGTATATTGCATCCCTTCCCTATTTACCATTTTATGGCATTCAACGGATATATTTTTCGAACCACGCGAACATCAGCTCCCAGACCTCCAGTCTCCCGGCCGGGTCGTTGACGCAGTGGGCCTCCTGGGGATAGACCTTGATCTCCACCGTCTTTCCCGCCGCCTTCAGGGCCTCGTAGAGCCGGTAGGCCTGGTCCACCGGGCACAGGGGGTCCTTGGCGCCGTGAATGATGAGCGTGGCGGCGTGCATGTCGTTCACGTAGTTAAGGGCGGATCGCACCGCGTATTCCTGCGGGACCTCCTCCGGGGTTCCGCCCACCATGGGCACGAACTGGTCCAGGAGCGCCCTCACGCTGGGGTCCGACGATTCCCGGGCGTTGCGGTAGAGGTCCGCGGCGTCGTAGAAGCCCGCCTCGGCCACCACCGCCCTGACCCGCGGATCCCTTTCCGCGGCCAGCACGGCTATGGCCGCGCCGTGGCTCTGTCCGTACATCCCCACCTTGCCCCTGCTGACGAGGCCTCGGGATTCCAGGTAATCCAGGGCGGCTATGACGTCGTCCACCTCGCCCTTGGCCCCCTCGTGCCGGCCTTGGGACTCGCCGCTACCCCGGTAATCGGGGTTGAAGACCAGGTATCCGCGGTCGCGGATGAGGAGGGCCACGTCGGCAAAGTCGCCCGCGGTCCCGAAGCCGGCGTGGTTCACGATAACCGTGGGCCAGGGTCCCTCTCCTTCGGGGGGGCGGAAGAGCAGCCCGGACACGGTCAGCCCCCCGCTGCTGGGATAGAAAACCCGTTCGGCCACCAGTTCCAGGGTGGGCAGGATCCGGTATACCTCGTCTATGAGGCGGTCGGCGCGCCCGAAGTCACCCTGGTTGTAGGCCTCCAGGGCCTCCATCCACTTGGAGCGTGCCGGGCGTACGTCGTATCCCTGGTTAGCCTTCTGGCCGATCTCGTTGGCCGCCGCCAGGCCGCGCACGGTGACCGTGGCCTGGTCGATGATGTGGGTGACCGAACACCCGCATCCCGCGTTCAAAAGGGCGATCCCCAGGATGAGGAGGCAGGCCATGACGGCCCGCAGGCGATTTCCCAGGCGCATTTATCCCATTCCTCCGTTTCCCCTCGGACCGCAAGGGATCTCGAGGTTTGCACACGGCTCCACGGAGCGGTCAAGCTCGCATCCCGGGGCCCGCCCTCCTCGCCGAGGCCCATCCCCGGCCTCTTGCCCCCGAGGCTTCCGGATGCCCTTACCGTGGAACGGCAACCTCGCCGCTTCCCCTTCCGACTCGGCGCTGCCGAAGGTCACACGCCCTTTGAGAGCGGCTCGCACCCCGGAAAGTTCCCGGAGAGGCCCCGCCTTCCCCGGCGCTTTTTTCGCCCTTTCCCTTTTCCCGGAGAAAGCCCCGCAAGACGCTCCTGTTCTCGAGTCTCCGCCACTCCATAAAAATTTTAGTACTTTAGCCGGGGGATTATCCTGCATAATCCCCGCAAGGCAGGCACCGGGGATCCGGACCCGCCGTTCATCCCGCCTCCCCGACGGTCAGGAGGCGGTTCAATTCCCTCAACCGCCTCGGGCTGAAGGCCCCCGTGAGCGCTCCGATGCCCAGGTATAGGGCGACAAGGGCAGAGCATATGAGCAGGGAGTACCGCAGGGAGGCAAGGAAGGTCTCCCTCCAGGCGGAGAGGGCGAAGTAGAGGGCGAAGCCCGCTCCGTAGAGGGTGGCCAGGACCAGGAGGGGCGGGGCCGCGAAACGCAGGGGATTAAGGGGGTGGCCGAGGTCCCTGGAGAGCAGGCGGGCCAGGACGCAGAAGACCAGGAACTCGCTGGCCAGGACGGTGGCCGCGGCTCCCGTATATCCCCAGATGGGTATGGTCACCAGGTCCAGCGCGCCCTTGATGGCCAGGGAGGCCATCACCACCTTGGTGAGCTCACGCTGGCGGTTGATGACCACGAAGAAGGGGAAGCTGATGGCGGTCATGAAGGTGAAGTTCATGGCCCCCATGGTCAGCCAGGTGGCGTGCCAGGCCCGAATGAAATCATGTTTCTGCAGCACCAGCACGGGGCGGGCCAGGAAGGGGACGGTTACAGCCAGGAAGGCTATGGAAAACCAGGCGTAGCCCAGGAGGTGCTCCCATATTTTCCCCAGCCTCTCGGGATGCTTTCCTCCCACCTTGGAGATGCTCGGCAGGACCGCCATGTTCACGGCCAGGGTGAGGAAGACGAAGGCCTTGGCGAACATCCCGGCTGCCCCGTAAAGCCCAACCTCGGCATCGCCTCGGAACCACGAGAGTATGGGTATGTCCATGCCCGCGTAAACGGTCACCCCGGCAGCCACCACCGCCAGGGGCCAGGCGCCGGAAAGGAGGTATCGCCATAAAGGCTTCTCCACCATAAGGAAGCCCAGTCGGAAATCCGGTTCTCCGCGCGGAGGCGGTTGCGGAGGAAGGGATGCGGCCCCCTCCGCCGTTCCGGTGCCCTGGCCCGGCCGATCCGCGGTGCCGTCCGCACCTCCCATGAGCTCGGCGTAGGCGTAATCCACAAGCAAAGCCTCCGATGCCGCCTCGCCAACCTCCTTCGCGGGCCTTGCGAGGGCTTCCATCGCGGCCGCCCCTCCCCCCTCCGCGAGGGCCAACCGGCGCCGCAGGCGTCGGTAGAGGGGATAGAGGTGCAGGATGGAGTAGACGTAGGTGAGCAGGTACACCAGGACCAACAGCACCAGGACGTGCGGGAAACCGGCGGACACCAGCCATATGGAAAGCCCCACCTTCATGATCCCCATCACCAGGTAGACCCCGGCCACGAGGATCAATTTCTCCATGGCGATGAAGTTCTCGGCCAGGGAGTTGGAGAGGGGTTGCTCGACCAGGAGGCAGAAGGCGATGGTGAACACCACCCAGAACTTTTCCCCGGCACCGGCCGCGGAACCCTGGGCGGCGAAGCTCACCAGGTTGGTCAGCATGAGCAGGAGGAAGGCAAGCGAACCCAGTAACAGGCGTAGCGAGACGATGTTGGCGAAATAGCGTTGCATTCGCGAGGGCTCCTGGGATATGTCCCTTATGGAAATATTTCCCAAACCAAAATCTGGCAGGACCTGGAAGATGGTGTAGAGCGCGAAGGCGTAGTTGTAAATGCCGGCCTTCTCCGGTCCCAGGTTGCGGTTGATGACGATGGCCAAAAGAAAGGTGAGTCCCGAGGTGGCCACCCTGGCCCCCACCAGGGCCGCCGTGTTCTTAGTAAGCCTTCCCACCCGTTCCATGTCGCGCCTTTCCCGACCTCCGGTTCCCCTTTCCCAACCGCAGGGAAGGAAAAAGGCCCGTCTCCCCCTGCCGCCTTTTCCTCGCTTGCTGCGGGTCTTTCCCGCCACGGGATTACCGGGCCTCCGACTGCGGCGCCGCCCTTATTCCCAGTCTACCTCCTCCTCGGGTTTCTCCCCCTCACGGTCACCTACGGCGGTTTCCGCCCTTTCGGCTTCCCTTCCCTCGAGATTACCCCTTTGCAGTCGTAGGCGCCTCTTCTCCTTGCGTTTCGGCTCCCCCGGGGATTCCGGCGCCACCTGCGGCGCGGAGGCCGGTTCCTCCCCCTGCGGGGCGGAAGCAGGCCACCTCCCCGCGGAAAACCTGGCCCCCGCGGCGAGAAGCATCTCCTGGAGGTGTCGGCGGGCTTCCGCTTCGTCCATGTGGGCAAATTCCCCTTCCCGCCTCATCATGCGGATGATGGCCTCGGTGATTCTTACCGTGTCCTCCTCGCCGATACGGTAGCGGCGGAGAAAAGCGCGGTAGTATGCGGTGATGGCCGCGGAAGCCGACTCCCTCACGTCCTCCTTTTCTGAGTTGAGGGCACGCAGCCAGTTCTTGGGGATGGGAGCACCCGCCTCGCCCAGGCGCGCGAATTCCTCCGCGACCTTCTCCCCCGGAGCGCCGGGTTCCTCGGCCGCGAGATCCCGCGAAGCCGATCCCAGGGATGGCGTTACCGCTCGCCCACCGCCTTTCCGCTCCGGGGTTTGCACGGGCGCCGTTTCCTTGCGCCGGTGGGCCGTACCGCGGGCCGCGGTATCTCCGGCAAATCGCGGTTCCCGCGAGGGCGGTTTCCTCTCGCTGCGCGGGAGAGTCCGTTCGGCCACCGCCCCGGGCTTGGCCCGCTCCGCCCTTTCCGCCCCCTTAACCTTGAAGTTGGCCAAAGCCACGCCGGTGGGAACTATTCCCAGGAGGCGCAGGTTGTGCATGGCTTCCCCGGCCACCACCCGGGTGCAGAGGCCCACGTCGATGACCACCAGGCAGGATTGCGCCTGGGCCGCCACCACGGCTCCGTCCATGGAACCCACCAGGGGAGGAGCATAAAGTACCACTTGGTCGTACAGCTCTTCCAATTCCCGCAAGCCCTCGGAGAAGGAGGTCAGCGAGAGGAGGTCGGAGGAGTTCTCGCAGCGCTCGCCCGCCGCCAGGAAGGAGAGGTTGGCAATACCCGTCGCCCGGATGTTCTTCTTGAGGTCTCCATCACCCTTGAGCGCCTCCGCCAGGCCGGGCCTGTCCCGGGCGTCGAGCAGACGGCTTAAAGCCCCCTCGCGGAGGTCGCAGTCGATGAGCAGGGTGTCCCTCTCGGTGAAGGCGATGCTCGCCGCCAGGTTGGCGGCCACGGCCGGCGCGGCCTCGAAGGGTATGGCCGGCACGGCGAGGACGGAGCGCGGAGGTTCGCCCTTGCGGGTGAGCAGGATCCCCGAGCGCAGCTCGGAATAGGCCTCCCAGGTGGGGGAACCCTCGCCGAAAAAGGGGAGCAGCTTCAGCGCCCGCTCCCCCTTGACCCGGGGTATTATCCCCAGGACGGGAAGTCCCAGGAGCTCCTCCGCCTCCCCGGGGGAGCGGAAGTGGGGATCGAAGAACTCGATGATCACCGCCAGCCCGATTCCCAGGAGCAGCCCCACGAAAACACCCAGGCCCAGGTAAGCGGCGGGCTTGGGCTGGGTGGGCTTTGGAGGGGGCACGGCACGGTTGGTGAAGACCAGGCTCCCGTTGAGCAGGAGGGTCTTGAAGCTCTCGTCGTAGAACTCGTTGGCCTCGCTGCGCAGGGTCTTGAGGACCAGCACCTCGCCCCAGGCGTTGGCGATGTCCGCCGCCCGGGTGGGACTCCCGTCGGTGAAGGTGATCCTGACCGAGGTGGAGTTGGCCTCCGGCACGGCGCTGACCTTCTTGAGCAGTTCCTCGGGGGCGATGTCCATGCCCTCCTGGGAAAGGCGCTTGCTCACCGCCTCGGCAACGCCCAGCCCCTCGGTGAAATTGGCTATGGAGGGCATGAGGGCCACGTAGGCGGTCTGGGTAAGGGCGTCGGGGAGCTTGGTGGAGGGGTTGATGGGCGCGGTGGCGGAAACGGCGATCTCCACCTTGTAGACCGGGCTCTGCACCTTGGTGACCACGGCCGCCACCAGGAGGGCCAGGAGGAGGATGGCCGCGATCATCCACCAACGCTTGCTTATGGCCAGGCCCACGTCCCTGAGTTTCATGTTTCCGCCTTCCCGTTACTGCTCGGCCGCTTTTCCTTGCCCCTTGCCCCCGTGGGGCGGAAAAAACCGCTCCCCGGGCCGCCGAACGGTCCACACGGGGTAATATCGGTATCCACGCCCCTTTCTTTATCGGGTCCATTATAGCAATGTACGGGGAGCGGTTTCCCATGCGCCGGCCAAGGAGCGGTGCTCCCTGGGCGAAGGAAGCGCCTAGGCGTTCGGTTGGTGGGGCCAGGGTAGCTGTCGGGTTTTGCCGGCATGGGGAGGGCGCTTTTCCCGGAGGGCAAGGGGATGGAGGGGGAAGGGCGGACCTGGTGCCCGCTTTAGGCGGCTCGGCCCCCGGTGCGCCCTTCGTCCGGGACTCATGGTTCCGGGCGCGCTGACGATATTCTCCTTGAAGCCTTTTGCCACGCGGGCGGCGACCCGGGAGCCGGGATGGGCTGGCGGGGTGACGGCGGGCGGTCGGCAAGGGTGCAACGACTCGGGGCCTTGGGTTCCCAAGGACGGGAGCACGGGATGTTTCGTACCCGGAGGCGGTCCCCGGGTACGGGAAGACAACCGCGTGATCTTATAATCTTGTTCGTAGGACATCCCGATCCGGGGTACGGCGACCCGGGGAACCGGGATCGGTTCGCAGGGTGGTGAACGGCGGTCGGCGAAAGGAGCGATGGCCATGGACCTTGAGCTCTGGATGAAGGCGGCACGTGGATATTTCTTCCTGGGGAGAAACCTTTTGGCGGGGAAGGTCACCAACAAGGCGCTCGACCTCTTGGCCTTTCTCGATTACCGCCTTCTCATGATCCTATCCATGTGGCACCCCGACCACGCCACCCGCATCAAGCTGCTCCGCAAGCGGGGGGTGAGGATCTCGGAGAAGGCCTGGGTAGACCTGGGTGTGTGGATCGAGATGACCACTCCCCAGCACGTGGTCATCGAGGATTACGCCAAGATAGCCTTCGGGGCCATCATCTTCGCCCACGACGCGGCGGTGAACTCCGTGGCCGATCTTCCCATGCGCGTCCAGGAGACCCGCATCGGGTACAACTCGGCCATAGGGGCGCGCTCCATCATCATGCCCGGCGTGACGGTGGGCGAGCACTGCGGGGTGCTCCCGGGATCGGTGGTGACCAAGGACATACCGGACCATACCGTGTGGGGGGGTGTCCCGGCGGTGCAGATGTTCACCTCCGAGGAGCTGGGCCTGGCCTGGCAGGCGGACGTCCTGGCCCACCCGGAGAAGTACTACGACCATCCCAACGTGGCCCGGGCTCCCTCCACGCCCTTCGACCATATCCTGACCTGGAGGGAATCGGGGGTCAAGGTGAGGGACTGGATGGAGTTGCGCACCGGCACCCCCTTTGACTACATCATAGAGTTCAAGCAGCGGAGGAAAAAGCGGGGGGCCTGAAGCGCGCCCCCGGAGAAGGTCGTGGATTCCTGCAACGGGGAAAGGGCGGGAGGGCCGAGGTCCCGGCCTACCCGGGGCCTTTCGCCGCGCGACACCCACCGCCGGGGTGGATGGGGGTACGGAGGGATGGCGAGGGGAGGTAATTAGCCGGGAAGCGGGGGGAGGCGACGGGAAAGAGTTTCCGGCCCGCGCGCAGCGGGACCCCCACGGGAGAAGGGTGCCCATGTACGACGAGGAGTATTACCGCTACCGGGAATCAACCCGGGATTTCCGCGTGGAGGCGGGGTTGCTGTACCGGCTGCTGCAGCCCGAGCCGGACAGCGGCATCCTGGAAGTGGGCTGCGGCGGCGGGGCCTTCCTGGCCTTCCTGGAGGGGAGGGGGCACCGCGCGGTGGGGGTGGATCTGCTCGAGGAGGCGGTGAGCCTGGCCCGCCGCAAGGCGCCCCGCAGCACGGTCCTCCGCGCCGACGCCTCTCGCCTCCCCTTCCCGGATCACTCCTTCGACCGCCTGGTGAGCCACCACCTGGTGGAGCACCTGCATGACCTGCGGGGAGCCCTGCTGGAGTGGAGGAGGGTGCTCAAGCCGGGGGGGATAATGGTGGTGTGCACCCCCAACCGGCTTTATCCCAGCCCCCGCATCTTCGAGGACCCCGATCACGTGCGCCTCTACGGCCGGGAGGAGCTCGAGGATGCCGTGGCCGGGTGCGGGTTCCGGGTGAAGGAGTCCTTCACCGTCTTCCCGCACCTGCTGCGGGACCGGGTGAGCGTGGCGCTGGGCGTACCGCTCTACCGTTTCTTTTACCGCCTGCCGCGCTTCCGGGAGCGGGGACGCAGCCTATTCCTTTCCGCCGTGAGGGAGTGAGCGCGGGGATGGAAACCTGCCGGATCTTGGTGGTCAACCACGCCGTGGAGACGGGAGGGGCGGAACGCGTCCTCCTCGACTTCCTGCGCCGCCTGGACCGCAGCCGCTTCGAGCCCGGGCTGGCCGTTCCCTGCCGCGGCCCCCTGGTGGAGGAGGCCGAGGGCCTCGGCGTTCGCGTACACCTGGGATTTCCTTCCAGGAGGTTGCTGGGGATAAGGAGGAAATCTCTGGGTAGTGACCGGTGGGCCATAGCCGCCTACCCGTTCCATTTCCTGGCCACCGTCCTGCGGCTGGCTCTGCTCATCCGCAGGGAGGGCTACCACCTGGTGCTCACCAACAGCGCCAAGGCGGACATCTACGGGAGCCTGGCCGGATGGCTGGCGCGGCGCCCGGTGGCCTGGAGGTTTCACGACCTGGCTTCCCCGGAGACCTTCAGCCGGTTTAACCTCTGGCTGTTGAGGGCCTTCGCCACCCTCTTCTCCCGCCGCGTGCTGGCCATCTCCGGCGCCGTGCGGGAAGCGCTCCTGGCCCTGGGGGTCCCGGGAGAGAAGGTGAGGGTGGTCTACAACGGGGTGGAGCGGCGCGAGGGCGTCGAGGAGATGCGCCGGCGGGCGAGGATGGAATGGGGGCTCCCCGGCGACCTGCCGGCGGTGGGACTGGTGGGCAGGCTGGTGGAATGGAAGGGCCCCGACGTCTTCCTCCGCGCCGCGGCGCGGGTGGCGGAGTACTTCCCGGATGCCAGGTTCTTCCTGGTGGGGGACGCCATTTTCGGGAGGGAGGATTACCCGGGGGAGCTCCGGGAGCTGAGCCGCTCCCTGGGCCTCGGGGAGAAGGTGGTGTTCACGGGTTTCCTCAAGGACCCGCTGCCAACCATGGCCGCCCTGGACTGCCTGGTGCACGCCTCCGTGGAGCCGGAGCCCCTGGGGATGGTCATCCTGGAGGCCATGTCCCTCGGCCTCCCGGTGGTGGCCACGCGGGGGGGCGGGGTCCCGGAGGTGGTGGAGGAGGGCATTACCGGATTGCTGGTCCCCCCGGGGAACGAGGAGGAACTGGCCCGGGCGATATGCTGGATGCTCTCCCATCCGCGGGAGAGGAAGGAGATGGGGGAGAGGGGGAGAAAGCGGGCCGGGGAGGCCTTCGAGGTAGGATCGCGCTGCCGGGAGATGGAAAAAGAGCTCCTGGCCCTGCTCCCTCGCCGTGCGCGGAGGAAGCGGCGAAGGGAGAGAGGTCATGAAGCCGCGCCTCGAGAGGCCAGGTAGGGGACCGGCTTCCGCCCCGGCCTTTTCCGGAGGTGACACGCGGGGATGGTAGTGGGAGTCGAGGGTAGGACGTTGCAGGGTCGGCGCTACGGGGTGGCCAGGTACCTGCTCAACCTCCTGCGGGAGCTCGTCTCCCTGGAGGGGGAGGAAGAATACGTGGTCTATCTTTCCCGGCCCGTCGAGCCCCTGCCCTTCGCCTCGCCCCGTCTGCGGGAGAGGATCCTTACCCGGGCCCCCGGCCTCACCTGGAGGCACCTCCGCCTGCCGTTGGCCATGCGCCGGGAGGGGGTCGACTTGCACTTCTCCCCCTCCTATTTCCTACCCCTCGTCAAGGTGTGCCCGGCGGTGGTCACGGTTCACGACCTGACCTTCAAGGCCCACCCGGAGTGGTTCGCCGCCGACCGGCGCTTCCTTTTCGACGACCTCTTCTGGAGGGAAGTGAGGCGGGCGGAGCGCATCATCACCGTGAGCGAGCATTCCAAGCGGGACATCGTGGAATACCTGGGCGTGGACCCTTCCCGGGTGGCGGTCATCCCCCTGGCCCCCGATCTGGGCTTCCGGCCCCTGGAAGACGAGCAGGCCCTGGCCGCGGTGCGGGAGAAGTACGGTTTGAGGCCCGGTTTCCTGTTCACCGCGGGCTCCATCCACACCCGTCGAAACCTGGAGCGGTTCATAGAGGCGGCATCCATGGCCGAGGGGGAACTGGGAAGGGAATTGCAGGTCCTCATCCTGGGAACCCCGGCACCCTTCACCCCACCCGTGGACATCCGGGGTACGGCACGGCGCTGTGGCATGGAGGGGAGGGTCATCCACCTGGAATACGTGGCCGAGGAGGATCTGCTGCGCCTTTACAACGCCTGCGGACTCTTCGTCTACCCCTCCCTCTACGAGGGTTTCGGCCTGCCCGTGGTGGAGGCCATGGCCTGCGGGACGCCCGTGGCCTGCTCCCGGGCCACCTCCATTCCCGAGGTGGCCGGGGAGGCGGCGGCCTACTTCGACCCCCTGGACGTAGGGGACATGGCCCGGGTGCTGGCCTCCCTCCTCTCCGACCCCGGGGAGATGGAGAGGCTGGCCCGGGCCGGGTTGAGGAGGGCGGCGCAATTCTCCTGGCGGAGGACGGCGGAAGAGACGCTGCGGGTCTTCCGGGAGGTGGCGGGATGAACGATGTTCAGGCCGCTGGGCATGGAGCCGAGAATAGGCATGGGACCTAAAAAAGAGCGAGATAGGTGAAAAGGCGGCGCTGCGAGGTGAAATGGGCATGCAGGAACGTGACAGGAAGGGAGAATACCGGCCCCGGGTGAGCGCGGTGATACCTAACTGGCACCGCAAGGACGACCTACGGGAGGCGCTCCTGGCCATCAAGGCCCAGACCTACCCGGTGGAGGAGATCATCGTGGTGGACAATAATTCCCGGGACGGCACCCGGGAGATGATCAAGGAGGAGTTCCCGGAGGTCATGTTCATCCAGTCTCCCCACAACATCGTCATCCAGGCCCTGAACATCGGGGCCAAGACGGCCTCCGGGGACCTCATCCTGCACCAGGACAACGACGGGGTGCTGGAGCCGGACGCCCTGGAGCGCATGGTGCGGGTCATGGCCTCCGATCCCCGCATCGCCGTGGTGCACTGCAAGAACCTCTACTACGATACCGGGGAGGTGTTCGACCCCCTGCGCTGGTTCACCCCCGAGGAGCACGCCTCGGAGGGGGTGTTCGACGTGCCCACCTTCCATGGGAACGGCGCCCTGATGCGGCGGGACGTCTTGGAGGAGATCGATTACATCGAGCCGGAGATACTCCTTTACCAGTTCGAACGCAACATCTCCGCCAAGGCCATCGACCGCGGCTACCGCATCGTCTACCACCCCGCCGCCGTCATCCGGCACAAGATATCCCGCGAGGTACGCGACCCGGGACACCGCCTGTATATCACCATGACTGGCGGGTGGTGGTACCTGGCCCGTTTCTATCCCGCCCGCACGGCATGGAAGAAGTCCTTCCATTATTTGGTATTTTTCGTCCTCTATTCCATAAAACACCGCACCTTCCGCAGTTTCTTCCGCGGGGTCTTCGACACCCTCCTGGGCCTGCCCCATGTCCTGAGGGGGAGGAGGGTTTTGAAGCCGGAAACGGTGCGGTTCCTGGAGAGCAAGCCCTACGAGACGGCGATGATAAAATACGGTTCCCTGGACACGGTGCGCAAGTGGGTCCGGAAGCGCCTGGGAGGCGAGGGAGGAAAGTGACCGGAAGGGGGGATCGTGCATGTCCGGAGACGGAAAGGCGCATTTCCTGGACGACCTGAGGTTGGCCCTGAAGCGCAAGGGGCTGGGGGGCCTGGTGCGCGACGTCCTGCTGCACCCGGGAAACCAGGCCATCGCCCTCTACCGCATCTACCGCTGGTTCTACCTCAAGGGATGGGTGACCCTGGCCTTCCTGGGGTACCGGCTGAATTATTTCCTCTGCGGGGTGGAGATCCATCCCGACGCCGACATAGGGCCGGATTTCCACCTCGACCACCCCATAAGCGTGCTCATCGGCCGGGGTACGCGCATCGGGCGCGGCGTGCGCATCTATTCCCACGTGGCCGTGGGAGCGGTGGGGCTGCCGGAGGAGAACCCCTTCATGGACATCCGCGACTACGTGCAGATCTACCACGGGGCCATGGTGGGGGGGAGCGCCGTCATCGGCGAGTATGCCCAGATCGGCCTGAACGCGGTGGTCTGGAACCAGGACGTGCCCCCGTACTCGGTGGTGGTGGGCAACCCCGGCAGGGTGATAAAGGTGGAAGGGCGGCGGGTGAACCCAGAGGATTACGTGGGGTACAAGTACGACCCTTCCCATTTCCACGGACCCCCCCCGGAGCACGACCCGGACAAGGAACCGGAGAGGAGCGAATCCTGGATAGACCCCAGGACCTACCGCAAGGCCGGCCCTGGGGGCGGATCCTGAGCCCACGGAGCGTCTCGGACTCCCGGTATCCCTCTGGGGTGCTTTTATGGAAGTCCCGATGGGAGTGTAAGCCGAGCGACCCCAATAACCGTCCGCCGCCGGAAAAACGGCTTTTCCGGTTCCCGGGGCCCGGGCGCGGAAGCCCCCGGCATTTCGGCCTCGCCGGACGTGGCTCCCTCCGGGGTGAGAGGGGACGGCGGTGGATGCGCCCCTCGCTCTTCATAAAAGGGTTCGCTTCCCTCGATGGCACCCGTTTGGTCGTCGCGGGCCCCGGCTAGCGGGACCTCGCCTCACCAGGCGTCCCCGGCCTCTCGACGGACCTCTCCCTTGTTGTCCATGCCCGCGTCGGGCCCCTTGAACCCCGCACAGCGGAAGATGTAGAACTCGCGCTCCCCACCGGAGCAGGGCAAGCGAAGTACGAGGGGGTCGCTCACCTCCCCGAAGTAGGGGGCGAGCTTGCGTTCCCAGAAAGAAGCCGGCGTCTGGAAGCCGTCGGGGTTATCCCTCTCGTCCACGAAGAGGAAGTCCCTGCCCACCAGGCGGTCCAGGGGAACCCAGGGGGAGTAGTTGCTGTTATCGCACATGACCTCGTTCTCGTAGACCAGGAAGGCGATGGTGTAATCCAGGCCGCATCGGCGGTTATGGTAGGCGATCTCGCTGGAGATGAAGTAGTACGGAGAGGCCACCACCGGAGGTGTTCCCTCCCCTCCGCCGTCCTGCGAGGCCAGGGTCTCCACGGCGGCGGCCACCTCCTTCCACCCGGTGTGGACCGAGGCGCCGCTCGCGCCGAGGTAGACGGCGAGGAGGGTGATGATGAGACAGGGGGCCAGGAAGAGCCCCCCGTAAACGGCGGTCCGGAGGCGGCGCCCACGCGTCGAGGGGTTCTCCCCCCAAAGTTCGTAGGCGGAGGCCATGGCCAGGACGAGGGCGAAGAAGTGCGAGGAGAAACCCCATCGGGGCGGACCTCCCGTGAGGGTGAAAAAGAAGATGCCGGGAAGGGCCAGCCAGAAGAGGAAGAGGAGTTCCGGCCTGTCCCTCTTGAAACCGAGGTAACCCCCGCATGCCAGGCCGAAGAGGCTGAAGAGGTAGACGAAGGGCGAAAGGGCGAGGGCTTCCCAGCCCACGTGCTTGAGCAACTTGGCCAGGTAATCCCCGAGGCCGGAACGCAGGAATCCGGGCCTGCTGGTCAGCTGGTAGATTATGGGTTCAAAGCGATGATAGGCGTACCAGGCCAAGGTAGGGGCCATGACGGCCAAGGTCAGGAGCAGGGCCAGGTAAGGTTCTTTTCTCTTGAGCCTGTCCCTGAACCGGGAAGTGCAGAGCAGGAAGAGCGTAAGCCCGAGCAGGAAGAGGGCGGACTGCAGCTTGGAGAGGAGCATGAGGCCGGATGCCAGGCCGGCGAGGTACCAGTACTTTCCTTCATCCGCGAACAGGGCCCGCCGGGCGAATATGGCGAACAGGAGGGAGAAGAAGATCATGGGGGTGTCCACCACCACCATGGTTATCCAGTAATTGGTAAAGGGCAATGCGGCCAAAAGCAGGACGGTGAAGAAGGACCACCGCTCGTCCAGGCCCGTCTCGCGGCATAAGGGGTAGACCAGGGCCAGGGAAGCCGTGGCCAGGATCAGGTGAAGCATTCTCAACCCCAAGGCCCCCTCGCCGAAGATCAGGGTCCCGGCGCGGACCATGAGGGCGGTCAGCGGAGGATGGAAGTAGTAGCCGGCGCTCAAGTGCTTGCTCTGCATCCACCAGTTGGCCTCGTCCACGTGAACGCCGAGGAAGAAGCCCTTCAGGAGGTGCAGCAGGAAGAAACACGCCAGGAGGGTGAGGAGCCTCTTCGCCCACGGGTTCCACCGGCCTCCGCCCTCCGACTTTCCGGGATCTGCGCCGCGGAAGATCCTCAGGATTCCCCCCATTACACCGAACCGCCCTTCCGGAGGCGAGACTTACAAGCCGTATATACAGCGCGACGTGGCCGGACATCAACCTGCGGCGGGTTGGTAGCCACCTGCCACGCGTGGGTCCGGGAGAGCGTGAAACCCGGGGGGATCCCCTATGGCCTCCAGCCGTTGTGGCTGCCGTTGATTCCAGCGCGTGGGTTTCACGCATCGTGCCCGGAAGCCACCCGGACGCCTCGGGCGATTCCGGCGACCTGCGTATTACGAGTCCGGGCGGCGCTTTGGCCGCCCGGACCCCCCCGATGGAACCCCCTTTGGCCCTATCCGGGTTTTCACGATGTCGGTCCCTTCTCGGGTACCCCCAATCGCTTTCTCTCCAACCCTCTCAATAGGCCCCGTTCCCGGAGATCACCGCCTTGAAGGTGCGCAGGATGATCTTGATGTCCTGCCACAGGGACCAGGTCTCGATGTAGTACAGGTCCAGCTTGATCATCTCGTCGAAGGGCAGCTCGCTGCGCCCACTGACCTGCCAGAGGCCGGTGATGCCCGGCTTCACGTTCAAGCGCTGGCGGTGCCAGTCCTTGTACTGGCTCACCTCTTCCTTTATATGGGGTCGTGGTCCTACCAGGCTCATCTGGCCGGCCAGGACGTTGAATATCTGCGGGAGCTCGTCTATGGAGAACTTGCGGATCCACCTGCCCACCCTGGTGACGCGGGGATCTTCCTTTTCCTTCCAGCACAGCCACCCGAACTCGTTGTCCGCCTTGCCGTTGACCAACTCGGCCTGCATCCTCTCCGCCCCGTCCACCATGGAGCGGAACTTGAGGCAATCGAAGCACTTACCGTCCTTTCCCACCCGCCGGTGGCGGAAGAAAACCGGTCCCGGCGAGTCCACCTTGATGGCTATGGCCGTGAGCAGGAGTATCGGCCAGGTCACCAACAGGATAGCCGTCCCCAGCACGTAATCCTCGAGCGCCTTGAGCACCTTCTTGTAACCGTGCAGCCTCTTTTCGCGCAGGCGGATGAGGGGTATCCCCCCTATCTCGTTAACGGTTATCTCGTCGGTTATGACCTCGAAGAGGCGTGGGACTATGGAGCACTCCACTCCGGCGGCGTTGCACTTGGAAGCCAGGTCCAGGAGTTTCTCGGCGGGAGAGGTGTTGAAGGCGATGATGACCTTCTCCACCCGGAAATCACGGATCACGTTCTCCAGGCTGTCCAGGTTCCCCAGCACCCGGAGGTCACGTAGTTCGGGTTCATCGAATTCCGCGAACAGGGGGTCGTCGTCCAGGAAGCCTATGGGGCGCAGCCCGAATCCCTGGTGCTTGATGAGCTTGCGGGCCACGCACTTTCCCACCTTGCCCGCCCCGATGACCAGGGTGTTGCGCATGACCACGTCGCCCCAGCCGAGGAGTGAGGCCAGGCCCTGGAGGAGCGTTCTGGCGGTGAAGAGGAAAAGGATGGAAAAGGCCCAGTAAAAGACCAGGAACCCCCTTGGCGTGGCCAGGGAATCGAGGAGGAAGGTGACGATGAGGGTGAACACCAGATGGGCGTTGACCGACCCCACGATCCTGGGAATGCGGTCCAGGACCCGTATGCGCTGGTAAGGGTCGTACATCCCGGAGGCCTTGAGGGCCATGAAGAGAACCGGCGAGGTCATGAGGAGGGTGAGGGCCACGGGCCCGAAGGAGACGGCGTTCTCCGGCGGGAACAGGCGGACCACCAGCGGGTACTGGAAACGCACCCAGTAAGATAGCAAGAGGGCCGCCCACATGGCCGAGGCGTCGCAGGCGAAGCGCGCCAGGATGCGCACCGCGATTTCCAACCGTCGCTGGGCGCGAGGATTTCGGATTTCCCTGCGCGCCTCGCGCAAGATGGCTTGGAGCTCCTGGTCGGATATCTCCTCCACCTGCGGCACGGCAACCCCCATCTGCAGGGGTTTCTCCTCGGTTTGCGGGTTCCGTTTCTTGACCAGCCGCCCGTCCATCGGTTACCCCCTTCCCATTGCCTCCCCTGAGGGCAGGCTCACCAGCCGCCCCCTCTTTTCGCGCGCCGCCGATTCCTCCTGGAAACGCTCCCAGGCATCCCTTACCAATGTGGAAAACTTTTCCTTGAACACCGAGACGTCGAAGCGTAGGGCGTGCCGCCTTATGGTGCGGGGATCGAAGTCCCCGGGATTGAAATTCCTCACCGCCTCCGCCAGCGATTCCGGATCCTGGCGGTCGAAGAAAAGGCCCGTCTCGCCCTCCCGGACCGTTTCCATGGCTCCCCCGGCCCGGTAGGCGATAACCGGCCTTCCCGCGGCCATGGCCTCCAGGGGGACTATGCCGAAGTCCTCTTCCTGGGGGAACACCAGGGCCAGGCAGTGGGAATAGAGCTCCGCGAGTTCCGCGTCACTCACCCGGCCCAGGAATTCGACGTTGGGCCGGGCCATGCGGCGCAGGGAATCCATCTCCGAGCCGGTGCCGGCGATCTTCAGGGGCAGGCCCAGGCGGTTGAAAGCCTCCACGGCCAGGTCGGCGCGCTTGTAAGGTATGAGGCGTCCCACCACCAGGAAGTAATCCTCCACGCGTTCCGAGGGGCGTAGCCAGGAGGTGTCCACGGGAGGATAGATGACCTCCGCCTCTTTCCCGTAGTACTTGCGTATGCGTCGCGCCACGTGTTCGCTGATGGCCACGAAGAGGTCCACGCGGTCTGCGGCGCAGCGGTCCCACAACCGCAGGTAGTTGGTCATGTAGGGAAGGGTGGCCCTGACCAGGGGGTTGAGGACGCCGAAACGCGGGTTGGCGAGGTAGTGATGGTATCCGCTCCAGTAGTAGCGTATGGGTGTGTAGCAGTAGCAGATGTGCAACGTTTCCGGCCTGGTGATGACCCCCTTGGCCTCGGCGTGGCTGGAGGATATGACCACGTCGTACCCGGAGAGGTCGAAGCTCTCGAAGGCCACCGTGCGCAGCCAGGGGAAGGCCTGGTGCTTCTTTCTTGCCCCCGGCACCTTCTGGAGGAAGGAGGTGCGTACGTCGGCGTGGCGCAGGGTGGGGAATTCCTCGGGCACGAAGACCGAGGTATAGATGGGGGCTTCGGGGAAGATCTCGTGGAGGGTCAAGAGTACCCTTTCCGAGCCCGCCAGGTTAGTCAGCCAGTCGTGTACCAGGGCTGTCCTCATCGCCGCCTCTCGCCCCGCCGGCCCGCCGGCCTGCACGTGGAACCGTTAGGGGATATCTATCCCGTGCTTCCCGCTACCTCCATCCGCCTCGTCTCGGCACGCGGCCCTTGCCCATCTCTCCACGGGAGCCTGGGTGTGTGAAGGTTAAAACTGGGAAACGCTTTTCGGGATACAAGAGAAGAGCAATAAGGTTATTGATCTTCGCCCGCGAGATGGTCCTTTGCACCCCGGTTTTTGCTCTCCCACACCCCCAGTCCGCAACGATTCCTAAAAGGCTCCTCTATCATACACGTGGCCGGGCTCAAGCCGTTCCTCGCCCGGGTTTCACGGCTTCAAGCCCCTTAGCCACCGTATTCTTTATACCCCCCTATACAATTCCTTAAACCATGTCCACCTTCGGAACCGTCCCATTACGAAAACAATAATATTAAAATCACTTTCCTTTAAGTTACTGGTATGTAAATGTAACATAATCTTCAAGGGAAAGTAACATTTATAGCCTCTCCGTAACAACTTCGTAACATTTGAGCCAACCATGCGGGAGGAACCGCCGCCTGTCCTCGCCTGTCTCGAGCTACCGAGGGGGGCCCGTCGGTGCGGCTACGAGGGCCAGCAGGACGGCGAAGCAAGGCAGCCGATGCTCCTGCGCGAGAAGGCGGCCTTGCCAAAGACCTGTCTTCCCGGGCCCGTTCCCTTATATGGCCCATGATATCGCCCATGAAGACCCGCCTTGGAAGCGCGAGAAGGTCTCCGGGCGCTCTCGGGAGCGGCTCTACTCAGGCGGCGACGGCGTTCCAGTGCCAGGGATACCGGGAGAGGAGGGGCAACTTGCCCAGCGCCTCGTCCAGGGGTATGGCCAGGCGCTCCAGGGGAAATAGCCTCACCTTTCTCCCCAGGAGGTGGGAGAGCTCCGTGGAGGCGAAGAAAATGGCCGCCGAGAGGTATCCGGCCGGCTTCAGTTCCAGGCTGTGGAATCCCGCTTCCCGAAGGAGGCGGGAGAGGGTGGCGGCGGAGAAACCCTCGTTCAGGCGGTCGGCCTCGGAGACCGTCTCCCCGGCCTCCTGCACTTTTCCGGTGAGGGACCGGGCGATCTTCAGCAATATCTTTCCCACGGGGTATATGGTCCGGTTTTGCCAGTCGTTGGGCTCCGTCCCCAGGACCAGCACCCCGCCGGGGCGGATAACCCGGCGGGCCTCGCGGAGGGCCCTTCCGGGGTCCGGGAGGTGGTGGAGGGAGGCCACCATCAGCATGCCGTCGAAGGATGCGTCGGCGAAAGGAAGGCGGGAAGCGTCGGCTAAGAGGTGCAGCGAACGGTCCCCGAAACCCTCCTCCCGGTGGAGGCGGCGCGCCTCGGCCAGTTGCCCCGGGGAAACGTCCGTCTCCACCACTCGGTAGCCCCAACGCAGGAGCTCCAGGCCGTCATTACCCAGCCCGCAACCCGTCTCCAGGATGAGGGACCCGGGGGGCAGACGGCGCAGGTCTTCCAGGAAACTGGCGTGGTAATGGCGGTAGAAGGGGCTTCCGCACCAGGTGGCGTGCATGCGCAGGTAGAAGTCCACCTTCTCCGTGTAATGCTCCTTTTCCGAGGCCACCAGGGGGTGGGGGTCCGGCGGGAGGAGGTCGGGAAGGCCGTTCTCCTCACCGAAGGCAGCCCCGCATCCGGGACAGGCGGCCCCGCCGGGCGAAATCTCCAGTCGGCCCCCGCAGGCGGGGCAGCGTAACGCCTCCGCCCAGGGAAGCAGTTCGCACCAGCTCCCGCTCATGCCCCCTTCTCCAGGAGTTCTCGGGCCTGGTCCCACCAGGCCCATAGCCCGAACCAGCTCATCCACTGCCCGGGGGCCATGCGTATGGTCTTCTCCCCTGCCTTGACCACCTCCCGCATGACCCTGGCCACCTCGGCTTTCTTTTCCCCCGCGGTGTCGCAGAAGATGGGCGGGAAGAAGACGAGGCGGTTGTCGAAGACACCCTTTCCGCGCAGGAGACAGAAGGGCAGGATGGGAGCCCCGGTGTCGTAGGCGAAATAGCCGGCCCCCGCGGCCAGGGCGGCGGGGCGGCCGAAGAATTCCACCACCCCCGTGCCGGGCACGTCGAAGGTCAGCCCGATCCTCTTGCCCCGGGAGAGGTGTTCCCGCACCTTGGGGATGATATCCTTCCCGGCCAAAAAGACCGGCTCCTCCAGGTCGCATCCCAGGAACCCGGCGTAGAAGGCCAGGTGTTCCACGTAGCGGGGTACCGCGGTGTCCTCCGGCCGGTACATGATGGGGGTGTATGGCTTCCCCAGGCGGGCCATGACCGCGTGCACGATGGCCACGCCGCCTATGTGGGGTCCGATGAAGATGATCCCCTTTCCAGCCTCCTCCGCCCTGGCCAGGTTCTCCTTCCCTTCCAAGCGCAGCTCCCGCATGTACCGTTCCCCGTACCGCCCCAGGGTGAAGATGTCCAGGATGGGGAGGAACACGGAGGCGCAGGCCTGGCGGGCGATGCGGGTCACCTCCCTGCGGTCGGTTATTTCCGGCAGGGCATCGGAGATCTTGGCCTCCAGGCGACGGCGCATCCCGGGACGGAGGTACAGCAGGGCGGCGCCCATGGCCCGGAAGAGGGCGTAGAAAAGTCCGGGTGGGAGGACGTAGAAGAGCAGGCGGGTGAGGTGGAATAGCGCGGTCATGGACCATTCCACCGTCTTGAGGAACAGGGGAGACCTCTCCGTCCTTTTTTCCGCCATTCCCATTCCCCCTTCGACGATCCGCATCCGGACGAGGAATAAGCTTAATTATAGACGCACGAGGGGGAAAAGATTAACCCCAAGGGCTTGCTTTTGCCGCGACGAGAGTTCCCTCACCCGGGCGGCCCGCGGGGCCACGCGGCTTTCTCAGTAGGAGGGCATGAGGGCCTGGATTTTTTCCGCGGCTTCCTGGATAAGGGCGTTGGCCTCGTCCACCAGGGTGAGGTCACCGGTGGCGATGGCCTGGAGGTATAGATCGCAGGCCCGGATATACATGTCGAAGATCTGCAGCGCTTCCTGCCGCAGGGGTTCCAGCTCCGGGGGCAGAGGCATGGAGGCTACCTGGTTGCGGTAGTTCACCAGCGTGGACTTGATGCTCGAGACCTGGCCGGCCACCTCCATCCCGGAGATGATGTCCCGGCCCATGACCTCTATGTTTTGCTGGAGGGTGTTGAGGTCCTGGAAGGTCTGGGCGGGTATGGAGGTCTCCAAGGCCTGTAAACCCGTGGATTCCTGGAGTTCCCTCTCCTCGGCCGCCGCCGCTTCCCGTTCCTTGGTTATCTGCTCCTCGTGCTCCGGGCTGTACCGGTCGATGTATTCCACGCGGTAATTGGAGGCCTCGGAGGGACTTACCCAGGCGGTCTGGGTGTTGTCCTCCCAGACGTGGTTGTCGATGGGGTCGCGCACGATGGTCCCGTAGCGCACCAGGACCTTTTCCGGGGAAAGCACCATCCAGGCCACGGCCGCCAGGATAAGGGCGGCGACGATGCCCAGTGTTGTCCAGAGCAGGATCTTGCTCCTCCGGCCGAGGTTGGAATACCAGATGACGATGCGCCGCATCCTCGCCCCCTCTCTTTTCTCCTCGTTTTGACCGCCCGGGGCTTCCACTGGTTCCGGATCCGTTGCCATGGGTGCCCACCGGTTAGTTACGACGGGGACGAGTAAATGTTAACATCCGCCGCCAGGGCGGTAAACGACGACCACCTCCATTCCGCCGCGGTGAAGGACCGGCGTGGGTGAAGTATTTTCATCAGTACTTGAGCTCCCATGGCGGCGTCATATCGAATTCCTCGTAATGATCGGCGTGGGTGAAGTATTTTCATCAGTACTTGAGCCACATCATGGCCGGCGGAGAAGGGGTGGGGTATATTCTCTCCTAAAGGAGGTCGAGAGGAGGTAGGAGATGCCCATATTCGAGTATCGTTGCCAGGAATGCGGACAGCGTTTCGAAGTTTTCTTCCGCCGCCCGGAGGAGGCGGAGAAGGAGACCCCGGCCTGCGGGAAGTGCGGCTCGAGGAAGGTGCGCAAGCTCTTCTCCCTGGTGGGTCTGGGTGGCTTAAACCGCTCCGAACTATCCGGCGGTTGCGGCACCCGCTCCACGTGAAAGCCGTGGTGAGGGTCCGGTCCGGACCCGCGTGGATCACGGAGAGGCAAGGGCTTGATCGACGTCAGTAGCGATGCTTTCCGGGTAGGGTGTAAGTTCGGGGAAGGAAGGCAGCATGGAATGAAATATACCGAAATGCGTTCCGAGTAGGGTGGGATTTCAGGAAAGGAAGGCGGGATGGAGTGGCTGGTGCCCATACTGGTTTTGGCCTTGTGGCTGATCTTGAGCGCCGTGGTCCTGCCCCGGTTGGGCGTACCCACCTGAATGGCCTCCGCCTGCCGCGTGCGGCGGAAGGGGGGACCGGAGGGCGACGGGTCTCCGGGTAGGGAAGAGGAACAGGCGGCCCGTTCTTGAACCATCCCTAAAGGATATCGGGAAGGCAGCCGGCCCTTTTCAACATTCCCATAGTCCGAAAAATCCGGTCCTGAAAGCGGGCCGCCCGTTAAGTTAATCCCAAGATCAAACCCCGCGCAGCAGCGACTCCGCGGCGTCGATGCCGCTGCGCAGGGCTCCCTCCACGGAGGGCATGAAGAGGTACTCCCCGGCCAGGCGCAGGCCCTTGACCTCGCGTAGCCCCATCCGCTTCAAATCATCCACGGCGCGGAGCATTCCCGGGGGAGACAGGCATACCGCTTCCTCCCAGCGGTAGATCTCGGAGAACAGGGGTTCCGCGGGCATGGAGGGTACGAAGCGGCGGATCTCCTCCGCCAGGAGGGAGAATACCTCCGCGTCGGGGCGGGAATTCAGCTCGCGGGCATGCCTCCCGTAGGTGAAGCAGTGCACCATCCCGGCCCCCGGAGGGGCGTAGAGCGGGGATTTTATGGAGTTGTCGGTGAACCCGGCCATGGGGGACATGGCCCGCCGGGGCAAGCCAACGGCGTACCATCCCTCGGGAAGGAGCCGCTTCCTCAGGCCGAACATGACGTGGCAGCAGGCGCTGTAGCGCACCTTCCCCAGGATATTCCGCATCCCCTCCGGGAGGTCGGGCATGAGGCGCAAGGCCTTGGTGGCGGTGGTGGCGCAGATCACCGCGTCGGCGTCCAGGAAGCCCTCGCCGGTCTCCACGCCCTTCACCTTCCCGTCCTCCAAGACGATGCGCCGGGCCGGCGTGGAGAGCATAACCCTGTCCCGGCATTCCCGGTACAGGGCATCGGCCAGAGTCCCCATGCCGCTCCTCAAGGTGAAGAGGCCATGCAGGGCATACCAGGCCAGGGCCAAGCCGTACCCCGCGCCTATCTCCTCCGGTTCACCCAGGGTCAGGCAGGAGGCCAAAGGCTGGAAGAAATATTCCAGGACCTCCTCGCCTCCTCTGCGCAGGGCCAGCTCGGCCAGGCTTTCGCCGTCCAGGTCCAGGGAGCCTCGGTAGTCGATGAAGTGCAGGTCGCGTCGCCTGCGGAAAAGTAGGGGCATGATGCGGGCCGCCTGTAGGATCCCCCGGGGACCGAAGAGTCGGAAGCGCAGGAGATCGCGCCGGTCTCTCCATAAAAGCCGGGGATCGAGTCCGGCGGTCAGGGCGTTGAGGCGCCCGTCCCTCCATATGGCGACCTTGAAGGGGAAAGGCACGATATCCCCTTCCAGCCCCAGCTTCCGGCAGAGATCGAAGGTGGTGTCGTAAAAGCGGAAGAAGAACTGCGCGCCGAGGTCCAGCACGTAACCTTCTCTCCTGGCTCCCGCCAGGCGTCCTCCCGGCGAAGAGGAAGCCTCCAGGGCGGTGACCTCCACCCCGCCGCGGTACAGGGTATAAGTGGCGGCCAAGCCCGCCGTCCCCGCGCCCACCACTATGACTTTCATGCCCTTCCCCCTTCCCGGCAGGCCCCTCCCAGGAAGCGGCGTCCTCCCGGTGCCCTTCCTCGGTTACCGGCAGGACGAGATGATTATAACCCTTCCCCGCCGGAGGAGGATTCTCGTGGCCCGCGCCTCTCGGCGGCGCTATTCGGACTTTTCCTGGCGCAGGGTGTGGAAGATGATGACGCTCAGGTTGTGGGCCAGCTTCTCCAGGTCGCAGTCCAGGCTGCCGTTCACCCACTGCACGGTGGTGAACTCCATCATGGCCAGGATGATGCGGGAGACGATCTCCGGGTCCAGGTCGCGGCAAAGCCCCCTCTCCAGGTGCTCGCGCAGCTTGGCCTCCAGGATGCGGGCGAAGGGTAGGTTGAGCTCGTCCAGGTCGCGGCGGAATTCCTCGCTCTCCACGGAGGCCCGGATGACCAGGGGGTGGATGTGGGAATAACGCCGGAAGACCTCCATTACGCCGCGGATTATCCCCTCCAGGTCCTGGACGGTCTCCACGGTGATCTCATCCAGGTGGTTCTCGCGGTACCAGTCCAGGGATTCCAGCTCGCTGACCATCTCCCGGAGCATGTGCCGCAGGAGGTCCTCCTTGTTGCGGAAATATAGCCAGAAGGTGCCGTGGCCGATGCCGGCGCGGGAGATGATCTCGGCGACCGAGGTCTTCTCGTAGCCCTTTTCGGAGAATACCTCCCTGGCGGCTTCCAGGATGCGCTTCCTGGTCTCCGCGGACCGCTCCTGCGCGAAGCGCACTCCCCGCGCGTTTTCGTGTCCCGGCTTCGCCTTCAACGGTTCCCCTTTCGGAGGTGACTGACAGTCATAATTTACCAACACCGGGGTCGGGAGGTCAAACCCGCGGCCGGCGGCACCGTTCTCGCCGGCATGCGCTTGGCCGGCAGGCGAAGGCGAAAGACCTCTTTAGGCGCGGCTTCGCTCCTCTCCCCTTCCGTTTCGGCGCGGGACCGGACGAACCCCGCTTCATAGGTTCACGGCCCCCGACGTCTCGTTCTCGCGCCGCGAGCCGGGAAGGGAGCACAAGTGCCTTCGCCCGTGGTTGTTTTGCGAGGGGGTGGATTTTCCGGCTTCCCGCAAGGTCGATCCAGCCCCATGTCTTGGCACCGAAAAACAAGCCGGGAGGAGGGTCTTCTCTCCGCGATCCATGCGGATAACCGGGCAAGCCGTGGAAAACATTTCCAGGCAAAGGAAACACCTCGCCTTTGTCCTTGCGTGAACCGGGCCAGCCGGTGGCAGCTTGCACCCCTCGTAGATGGAGGAGGAAACATCGGAGAAGGTCCTCGGCGGGGAAACGGACTTCGCCGTCCTCGAAAGATCGAGAGGATGAATCCCCCGGGCGGGCAGGAAGGTCGTGTAGCCGCACCGGAAAGCCCCGGCGGACCCCCGGCGGGTGCCAGTTTGACCGCTGAGGGGTTGGAAAGGTAAAATTTGGGGTATGAAAAAAATGAAAGATGAAAAGGATAAGGTCAACTCCAGCCCCGAGGAACCGTTCGTGAGACTCATAGAGACCGTGTTCCTCTTCATCCGGACTTATTACCCCGAGTTCAACGAGGTGCTGGAGAAGTACGGCCTCAACTATTCCCAGTACGTGGCCCTCCTCACCCTGTTCCTGCACGGGAGCCTGGCCGAGGGGGAGCTGGCACGGATGCTCCACCTCAACCCTTCCACCATGAGCCGCATGATCTACGCCCTGGAGGAAAAGGGATGGGTGAGGTGCGTTCGTGACCCCTCCGACCGCCGCCGGGTAATGGTCAACTTCACTGCGCGGGGAAAAAAGCGCATTGAGGGCATGATGAGGGAACCCGCAAGGGTGCTGGTCCACCTGACGGAGAACCTCGACGAAGAGGAGAGGTCGCAGGTTTACGAGATGGTGGAATCCATCAACCGGGTCCTCTGGTTGTTCATCGGGGCCAGGGAAACCTGAGCCCCGCCGGCCCTCCTGTCGTAACCTCAAGAGGGAGTCGGTGAGGCCGGCCAGTTCATCGGGGCCGGGGAAACCTGATCCCCTCCGCCCCTCCTGTTCCAGGGCCGTGCCGATCCTTCTTGCAGCGCCTCGGTTATTCCATGGTTCCGCGGATATCATGCACAGCCCATCGTCTTGGACGACGGGGATGTGTTACGGGATGGGGACTTGAAGCCCGACACCTCAGGCTCGTAACCGTGTGAAAAGGCCGCCTGGCAGGATCTCGCGGGGGACTCGTCTTAGGGGCGGTTTCCCCGGTGCAGGGTTTAAACGACGGGTAGAAGAACGACCACGCGTAAAGGGGATGGCCGGGAGAGGAAAATGACGATGGGCGTGGACCGGCTGTACGGGAGGCATGGGTCAGGCGGCAGACGGGCACGTCAGGCGTAAACCCAGCACGGTTTCACATGGCGCGTCCTGGGAGAAAAAAGGGGGAAGGACCACCCGATATCTTCGCCACAAAGGGAGATGGAAAGCGGAGAAATATGCTATTTGCAATATTTTTTATTTGCAAATATAATCGGATGTCGGGGAAGCGTCGGGCGGCTTCGAAGGCCCGTCTTTCCGAGGGAAAGGAGAGTGACCCGTGAAGAAGGCCTTCGGCCTGGTGACCCGCTGGAGCGCCAGGAGGCCCTGGCTGGTCCTGTGTATCATAGCCGTTTTGACCGTGGCGGCCGGCGTGGGCGCCTTTCGCATCCGGATGGAGTTCAGCCAGGAATCCCTCCTGCCCGACAAGTACCCGTCCATCGCCGCCCTGCGCGAGGTGGAGAAAGACTTCGGGGGCCTCAAGTACGCGAAGGTACTGCTGACCGGTCCCGACCTCCTCTCGCCCCGGGCCGCCCTGGCCCTGTACCAGTACCAGGAGGCGCTGGAAGGAGAGCCCGGTTCCGCGGAATGGGGGGACCTGGTCTCAAGGGTGGAGAGCTACCTTTCCTTCCTCCTGCGCAACCGAGAGGCCCGGGCCTTGATGTCCCTTTATTCCTCGCTCCGCACCTCGGCTTCCTCCGGGGAGGCCTTGCGGGCGGTGAGAGAATTCCTCTCCTCCGGGGAGGCGCAGACCATGCGGGAGGAACCCGAGGCGGCGCCCCTCCTGCAGGGGTTGGAAGCCGCGGTGGAACGGGGAGAAGCCGGCGCGGAGGCTGCGGAATACCTGGTGGAAACGGCGATTTCCGAGGCCCTTCGCCGCTACCTGGAGTCGGCGGGGTCCATGGTGCTGGGAAGGACGGTCACCGCGGACGGGAAGGCGGCAGTGATAAACATCCAGGTGCGGCCGGAGCTCCCCCAGCCGGAAGCGCTGCGGCGCGCGGGCCAGTTGGAAGAATATACCATAGATTTCTTCGACACCCGGGGGTTGCAGGCGGAGGTCAGCGGGGAGGTCTACATGATGAGGGCACTCCAGCGCCTCTCGCTACGGGACAGCGCCATCCTGGGGATCATCGCCCTGCTCTTCATGGTCTTGGTGTTGTTCCTGACCTTCCGGAAGGTGCTGGACATATTCCTCACCCTGGCCGTGGTCCTGGTTTCCGTCCTGTGGATTTTCGGGATCATGGGGTTCGCGGGAATACGTTACACGGTGATGGGCATGGCCCTCATCCCCCTCATGCTGGGCATTGACATCGCCTATTCCATCCACGTCCTCACCCGCTACTACGAGGAACGGGACAAGAAGAAAGAGGCGGAGGATTCCGCCGTGACCTCGGTGGTCACCGTGGGCATAGCGGTTTTCCTGGCCGCGGCCACCACCATGTTCGGTTTCCTTTCCTTCTCCATCTCCGATCTACCACCCATAAGGCAGTTCGGCTTCTTGTGCCTGGGAGGGGTCCTCTTCGGTTTCCTCCTCTCTATAACCATGCTTCCCGCCGCCCTGGTGGTCCGGGACTGCGGGAGAGGGGTGAAGGAGACCAGGCGGGTGGAGGAGCACCGCCTCCTGGACTGGCTGGACCGCGGGCTGGCCAGGCTGTCCCTGCTGGCCGAGAGGCACCGCCTGCCGGTGTGGATCGGCTGCCTGGTGCTGGTGGTCGCTTGCGGGCTGTCCGTCCTCGGGATATCCACCTCCGCCGACTTCCGTACCTTCGTTCCCCAGGACCTTCCTTCCTACCGTTCCTTCACCCGCATAGAGGAATTCTTCGGGGGACAGGACATGACGGTGGCCCTGCTGAAAGGCGAGGACCTGCTCTCCGCCTGGTCCCTCCGTAAGGCGGACGAGTTCGTGAGCGCGGTACTGGACCATCCGCGCAACCTCACGCCGGAGGGGGAGAGGAAATATTTCCGCCCCGAGAAGACCAACAGCCTCCCCGGTATCTTCAAGGCCCTGAGCGCCCTTTCCCCGGTGGGAGGTGCCGGCGGGGACCCAAGTGGCGCAAAGAGCGGGGAGGGAACGGGGTCCGGGGACTGGGTGCCCGCCAACCGGGAGGAGGCGGAGGCCCTTCTATCCAGGGCCGAGGAGGTCTTGGGGTTCCCGTCCTCGTCCTTCATAACCCCGGACAGGGAGGCCTCCCTGGTGGCTTTCGAGGTGCCTTTCGTGGACGAGGAGGGAGAGAAGGAGATGGCCTCCATCCTCAGGGACGCCGCATCCGCCGCGGGTGTTCCGGGCCAGCTCGAGATCCGGCTTACCGGCATGCCGCTGATCATCTCGGATGCCCTGGACAAGCTCTTCACCACCCAGCTGGAGTCGGGAGGGCTGGCCCTCCTGCTCTGCGCCCTGCTGGTGATGGCCGTATTCCGTTCCATGGCCTACGGAATCTCGGCCACCTCCGTGGTCTTCCTGGCCATCCTCCTGGAGATCGGGCTGTTGAGGCTCATCGGCTGGCCGCTGGACATCATGACCGTGATGATCGCCTCCCTGGTCATCGGGGCGGGGATAGATTTCGGTATCCACGTGGCCCATCGCTTCCGGGAGGAACTCTACGAGAACCGCCTGGGTCCGGAAGAGGCGGTGAACGCCACGGTGCGCAACGTGGGCAACGCCCTGATATCCGCCGCGGTGACCACCTCGGGAGCCTTCCTCATCCTGGCCATATCCAGCTTTTCGCCCCTGCGCCGTTTCGGAGTGGTGACCGCCCTGGCCCTGATCAGCGCCTGTTTCGCGGCCCTGGTGCTGGAGCCCACCTTCCTGACCACGGTGGCCACCCGCCTGGACAAGCGGGTCCGCGGGGAGAACGGGGAGGGCGGCGAGGCGGGGTCGGTCCCCATCACCAGGGGAGGGCAGCGCCATAGGGGTGCTTTGCCGTGGCGCCGGAGAACCTCGTGATCGCCGTTGGGGTTATTACCGCGGAAGGAGCGGGGCCCTGCGCCGGGGCGGGGAGTGCGATATGGCGGCCATTTCCGGCCTAGCCCGTTTTTCCCCGCGGTAGGGGTTCCGCACCTCCAGGTGGGAGGCGGTCATTCGGCGGCGCGGAAGGAGCGGGGCCCTGCGCCGGGGCGGGGAGTGCGATATGGCGGCCATTTCCGGCCTAGCCCGTTTTTCCCCGCGGTAGGGGTTCCGCACCTCCAGGTGGGAGGCGGTCATTCGGCGGCGCGGAAGGAGCGGGGCCCTGCGCCGGGGCGGGGGGAGGAAGAGGGAGGGGTTGGGGCCAAAGATTTTTTCTCCGGGTGCTCAGCCCTTGCTTGGGCATCCAGGTGAAGGACGGGGAGGTAGGGAGAGGAGGGAACGGAACCCGGAGGAGCGACCTGGACCGGGAGAGCCCGCTTACGGGGGCGGGTCTTCATCGCCCTTCCCCTGCGTAGGGTGATGGAAATATTCGGCCGGGCGGAATCCCAGCAACCGGGCCAGAAGGTTGAACGGGAAGGCCTGGGTGAAGGTATTGTAGGCGCGGACGCACCCGTTGTAGTACTTGCGGGCGCCCGCCAAGTGGTCCTCCACCCTGACGAGCTCCTCCACGAGCCGGGCGAAGGAAGCGTCGGACTTGAGGATCGGATACCTCTCCGATATGAGCATCGCCTCCTGTGCCGCCTCCGCCACGGCCCTTTCCCTCGCCGCCCTTTCCGCCGGCCCTACCCCCTGAATCTCACCGCGGGCACGGGCCGCTTTCTCCAGGGCGGCCGCCTCCCGCTGGGCGTATCCGCGGGCCGCCCCGGCCAGAAGAGGCAGGAGCCTGTAACGCAGGTCCAACTGGACATCCACGTCCTTCCAGGCCTTGCGCACCCGGTTGCGCAGCTTCACCATGCGGTTGAAAGCCGCCGCCGCGGCCGCAACGGCGCCGCAGGCGATGAAGACGAGGAACCAGGAAAGCGCTTTCATGCACTCATCATACCAGCCGGAAGCGCAGCCTTGCCCCGGCAGGAAGGGCTCCTTCTCGCGGGCTGTTTCTCTCGCCGCGTCCACCGGGGAAGCTTGCGATCCCCCATCCCGGCTGGAGGATAAGAGCGCTGCCCGGGGAAAGGGTTTCCCCGTGGGACGGGACCCCGGGCGCACGGGGATCCCGGGTCTTCCGGTTCCTCGACCCGCTACCTTGGCCCCGGCGGCCTCCGGAAAAGGTGGAAGAGGGAAACGGGCCCCTGTCCCCGGACTGCTTTATAATATCGCTTGGCGCGGCGACTTGAAGCTCAAGGGGGATGAATGCCGGACTTGAGGATTATCCATACCGCGGACGTCCACTTGGGGGCACCCTTCCTCTTCCTGGGCCGCAAGGGAAAGGAGCAGCGGGAACAGCTGAAGGCCACCTTTGCCCGGGTGGTGGACTTGGCGCTGGCTTCCCAGGCCGACCTGGTGATCATAGCCGGGGACCTCTTCGACCGTCCCTACCCGGGAGTGGAGTTGGTGGGGGAGGCGGCTTACCAAATCGGCAGGTTGAGCCGGGAAGGCATATGGACGGTCATCGTCCCCGGCACCCACGATGCCTGGAAGGAGGGTGGGGCGTACGACCACCCCGCCTTCAGGTCCATCCCCAACCTTCACGTCTTCACCTCCGAGGAGTTCACCCCCTTTCCCGTTCCCGGACTTGACCTGGCGGTCTATGGCGCCGCTTGGAGCGGAAGGCGAGTGAATCCGCTGCAAGGTTTCCGCCCCCGGGACGGGTTCCGCTGGAGGGTCGGCGTGCTGCATGCTTCCTTGCGCATCCCGGGGAAGGTGGAAGAGGACGGGGTATGGGTAGACCGGGAGAGCATCGCCGCTTCCGGTTTGCACTACCTGGCCCTGGGGCACTGGCATTCCTTGTCCGGCCGGGAGGAGGGCGGTGTCCCCGCATATTACCCCGGACCCCCGGAGCCCTTGGGAATGGAGACGGAGGGGGAAGGGGTCGTGCTTTCCGTGGGGCTTGAGGAGGGCGGGGGGGCGGAGGTAAAACCCCTGAAGGTCGGACGGCGCAGGTTCGTCAGGTTGAGGCTGGACGGCGCCCTCCTGGGCGGTCCCGGGGGACTTTACGGCCACTTGCGCTCCATGGCCGACCCCGACCTGGCCCTGCGGGTACGGGTGGCGCGGGCCTGGGGCGAGGAGTGGTCGAGGTTTGACGCCGGGAAGCTGGAAGAAGAGCTCTCCTCGCTGTTCTTCCACCTGACCGTGGAGGTGGAGCCGGGATTCTCCCGTTCCTGGGAAGTGGAGGATTTTCCCGAGAACACGGTGGCGGGGCGTTTCCTGCGCCTGGCCCGGCGCGAAATGGCCGGCCTGGAGGGCGAGGACCTGGAGGTGGCGGAGGAAGCCCTGCGCCTGGGGCTTTTCCACCTGGCGGGCGGAGGGTGAGGGCCATGGTGATCGAGGAGATATCCCTGCGTCATTTCAAGCGTTTCCGGGAGGCCTCCTTCGCCCTCCGGGAAGGGGTTAACGTGGTGAGGGGACCCAACGAGTCCGGGAAGTCGACCCTGCTCCAAGCGGTGCTGGCCGCCCTTTTCTGGCGGGCGGATTCCACCCGAAGGGAGGTACGGGAAAGCGTCACCTGGGGGGAGTCCGGAGGCATGCGGGTGGAGCTGAAGGGGAGAGTGGATGGAATTTCTTTCCACCTGGTCAAGGATTTCACCGCGCGGAGGGCAGAGCTCTCCTGGAACGGAAGGAAGGAGACCGATCCCGCGCGCATCCAGGAAACGCTGCGGGAGTGGTTGGGGGTGGGTAGCGAGGCCGCCTTCCGGGCCACGGCGGGCATAAGGCAGGATGAGGTGGCCAGCATTGCGGAAGGCGGTAAGGAGCTCGGCGAGCGGCTCCAGGCGGCGGTGGGGGGACTGGAAGGCGGGCCGGGGGCCCTTCGGGCCCGGGAGGCCATGCAAAAGGAGCTGGCTGACCTGCTCAGGGGCACCAGGGGAACGGCCAGGAACCCCGGTCAGCTGGCGCGCACGGAGGAGGAAATGGAGGCCCTCGTGCGGCGGCGCGACGAGCTTTACCGCGCCGTGGCCGGCAGGGAGGAAGCCCGGCGGCGACTGGCGGAGATCGGCGAGGAGAGCGAAAAAGCGGAGCGTAGGCTGGAGGTCCTGGAGGCGCTGATAAAGGATACCCAGGAGCGCATGGACATAGAGGAGGACGTGGAGGACTTGCAGCGCCGCTACCGCGTGATGGAGGCCTCCCTCGAGCTCATCGAGGAGGACGAGAAGCTGGCCAGGGAGGAGGAAACCCGCTACGGTGCGTTACGGGAGGTCCTGGAGGAAGAGAAGGGGCGGCTGGAGGAATTGGAGAAGCGGCGCTCCGCGATGGCGGAGCGTGCGGCCGAACTCTCCCGCCGGCTGGAGGAAGCGGCGGCGATGCAGCCCCGTCCCTGGGCTCCCTGGGTCCTGGCGGCGGGGTTGACCCTGGTTCTTGCGGGCCTTGCCGGCCTCACCCTCTCGCCCTACATGCTGGCCCTCTGCCTGGCCGGCTGCGGCCTGACGGCGCTTTCCCTGCTCCCCGGGGGGTACCTGCGCTTCCAAAGTGGGGGTAAGAGGTTGCGCGAACTCCGCGCCCACCTGCAGGAGCTCAGGGCCGAGGAGACGGAATTAGCCGGCTGCATGGAAAGGATAGCGGCCCGCGCGGGTTGCGCCTCCCTTGAGGATTTCGAACGCCTACGCCGTGGATACCTTGAACTCGCGGCCCGCAGGAGGGAAATCGCGGAGAGGCTGGAAATTATTTCCGGCCGGGCGGGCGAACGGGACAAGCTGGAGGAAGAGGCCCGCAAGCTGGCGGCTGATGCCGCGTTGCGCAGCCGGAGGTGGAAGGAACTCAAGGGCAGGACGCTCGACCCGGAAGGCCTGCAGCGCGCGCTGTCGGAGAGGGAGGAGCTCAAGCGAAGGCTGGATCACCTGCGGGCGGAGAGGGTGCGTTGCGAGGTGCTACTGTCCGGGGAGGGACAGGAGGAGGAGTTGCTCGAGGTGGAGGAGGCGCTCGCCCAGCTCGAGGAGCGGAGGGCGAGGCTCCGGAGGAGGGCCAGGGCCCTGGAGCTGGCCTTGGATTGGCTGGAGCGCGCCTCCCGCACCAGCCTGGCCTCGGTGATCTCCAGGCTGGAGGAGGCGACCGGCGACTACCTGGGCCGGATAACCGGGGGGCGTTATCGGAAGGTTACCGTGGAGGGGGAAGACCTGTCCGTGAGTGTCTGGTCCCCGGAGAAGGGGGGCGAGGTGAAGGTGGATTCCTTGAGCCGCGGGACCGTGGACCAGCTCTACCTGGCGGCCCGGCTCTCCCTGGTGGAGGTCATCTGCGGAGAAAAGAACCCGCCCTTGCTGCTCGACGATCCCTTCGTGACCTTCGATTCCCAGCGCCTGGGAAAGGCCATGGAGCTGATAAAGGAGTATGCCCGCGGGAGACAGGTAGTGATCTTCACCTGCGGCGAGCATTACGATGTCTACGCCGACCGGGTGGTGAGCCTGGCGCCGGCCTGAGCGCGGAACCCTCGCCGAGGATTATCATGTGGATATGACCCTCCGGGAACGCTTCGAGGAGTACCGTCGCCGGATAAAGTTCAGCGATCTGGACCTGGCCTCCCGGGCCATGGCCCTCCTTTGGCTGGACCTCTTCCGGGAGCGGGTGGTGCGTAACTGTTTTCCGCGGGTGGGGTCCAGCAGCCTTGTCCGCGAGGTGAGCGCGATTATCGACTCCACCTTTTTCGAGGGGTACATACTGTCCCGTGCGGCCTACGAGGATGGTGCGGAGGCGGTCATCTATACCGACCCGGACCTCCCTGGTTCGGTGGAGCGGGGCGTGGAGAGGTTGAGGCTCATGTACGAGGAGGAAGTGGTCCGCGAAGCTCCATTCGCCGGTGAGCCTTTGGGCGTGGAGTCCCTGGCCGAATCGCTGGTCAGGGAGATAGCCTACGCCCCCCCGCTGATCATGCTCGAGGAGCGCGAGCTGCTAAAGGTGCACTTGATATACGCCTTGTGGGCGGGCTACAAGCTGGCCGATTTCGAGAGGAGGTTGAGCGGCCGCTGAGGACGGCGGCCCCGGGGGTGGAGGCCGCGGACGCGGAGAGCCGGGGCAGGAGGGCCGAGGGTTGGCGGATGGCGGGCTTCCACCCGGTCGTGGAAGGAGAGGATATGGAAAAAATTGTTAAGAAGGCATCGACCCTCTTCCTGCCCAAGCCGGTGGCGTTGATCACCACCTCGCACGGCGGGAGGGACAACGTGATGACCGCCGCCTGGGTCAGCGTGGCGTGCATGGAACCGCCGCAGGTGGCGGTGGCCGTCCGGGAGAGCCGCTTCACCCACGAGCTCATAAAGGGCAGCGGGGAGTTCGTGATCAACCTGCCTTCCCGGGACCTCTGGCGGGCGGTGGACCTCTGCGGTATGGTCTCGGGAAGAAACAGGGACAAGTTCCGATTGGCCGGCCTGACCCGCGAGGAGGCCCGGGAGGTCTGCGCGCCCCTGGTGGCAGAATGCCCCCTGAATATCGAGTGCCGGGTGAGCGCCGAGCTGCCTCTCGGATCTCACACCCTTTTCGTGGGCCTTGTGCTTGCCGTGCACCTGTCCGCCGCTTGCGAGGGAGAGAAGGGAGCGGTGGACGTGGAGGCCTTCCAGCCCCTCGTGCTCAATCACCGGGAGTACTGGGATATGGGGAGGAGGCTGGGGTTTTTCGGGGAGACGGCCTCCGAGCTGGAGGTCATACCGTGAGCGGAGAAGCCGGGCTCGGATCGCCGCGGGGGAAAAGGAGGCTCCTTCTTCCCACGTCGCTCGCCGCGCCTTTCCTGGAGGGGTTGCTGGCGGCGTCCGCCTTCCTCCCCTCCCGGGGGGAGGCCTGGAACCGGTTGCGTTTCTCCCTCCGGCATCCGCGCGTGCGCTATTACCAGTGGCAGCTGCGGAGAAAAGGGGTGGAATGCGGGCCTTACGTGTGGATCTCCGGACCGCCCGACGTGGCCCTTGCCGGTGAATCCACCTGCAGCATAGGAGACGGCACCTTCATCCCCACCACGGTACAGATACGGGGAAACGACCGGGGGCGCATCGTCATCGGGCGTCACTGCTCCCTGGACACCCTGGCCCGGCTCTTCGCCGCCAACGACGCCACCCTCCTCCTGGAGGACAACGTGGCCATAGGGCCGTATAACATCATCAACGCCTTCGACGACTGCATCATCCGCAGGAACTCCATGCTCGGCCCCTACGTGAACATCAACTGCGCGGACCACGGGATGGAATTGGGGGAGCCCATGCGCTTCCAGAAGGGGACCTACGGACCGGTGGTCATCGAGGAGGACTGCTGGATAGGGTCCCATGCCGTGATCCTCAAGGGGGTCACCGTGGGGACGGGAGCCGTGGTTGCGGCGGGTTCGGTGGTCACCCGCGACGTCCCACCCTTCGCCATCGTGGCCGGGGTGCCCGCCCGGGTCATAGGTGACCGCCGGGAAAGGCACGCCGGGAGCCCGGGGTGATCCTGGGGGCGGGAAATTTCCCCTTTACGCCACGGGCACCCTCCCCGATGCTTTGGCCAGGAAAGGGAAGCCCCTTCCTGGGCCTCAAGGCCGGATCTCGTCCTAAAAAGCCAGGAGGGCAACCCGGGATCCCGGGTGTGGTTCGCCCGGTTCAACCCCGCCTCCCCCTCGGGCCCCGCCGGGAGAAACGGGATTCGCGCGAGGAATGGGGATGGATCCCCCCCGGCGCTTCCCCCCGGCGCTCCCGCCCGGTTTCCTACCGGCTATCGCCGCGCGCGTGGGGATCGCTGGTAAGGCCTGGGAGATAAACGGAAAGTGATTTACGCTATCGCCGCGCGCGTGGGGATCGCTGCCCGGAAAAGGGAAGAGGGGCGGGACCGCCCGCCCCTCCCCGTTCGCGCTTCGTTTGTGGGAGGTTCCCCTCCTCCCCCACGGCCGCAGCGGGAAGCCTCACCGGGTGGATCCGCACGCGGTGGATCAGAGGTCCTTGGGCCGCATGTCGATGACCCGGTAGGCCTTGAGGGCCACCGTGGGGTCGTAGATCTCCTCCATGGCCACGAATTCCACCTTGGGGGTCATCTCCACCGCGGTGCGTAGCTTCATCTTGATGTCCTCCTCCAGCTTGCCGCGGTCCACCCCCTCGGCGGGGGCTATCTTCACCACCAGCTCGTCCAGGGAGTAGGGGTCGCTGGGATCCTTCTTGGTGAAGATTATCTGGTACTCCTTGACCCCCGGGGTGTTGGCCACCTCGTCCCGCAGGACCTCCGGGTTGATGAGGGTCCCCTTGAGCTTGACCAGCTCGGTGGTGCGGGTGGCGTAGGTGCTGCCCACGGCTATGATTATACGTTCCGAGTTGCGCCCGCAGTAGGGGCAGGTCTCGTGGGTCATGGCCCCGATATCGCCGATGACGTAACGCAAGAGTACGGTGCCGCGGCGGTTGAGGTGGGTGATGCAGATGAGGCCTCGCTCCCCGTCCGGCACCCTCTTGCCCGTCTGCTCGTCCACCACCTCGAAGAAGTACAGGTTGGGCGCCGGGTTGTGGCACCCGCTGAAGTCGGTGCACTCGGGCATGGCCCCCTGCATCTCGGTGAACCCGTAGGAGTTGCTGATGAAGGGGTCCTCGGCGCCCATGTTCATAAGGCGCTGGCGCATGTCGTCGCGCATCCCCTTGGGGCAGGCCTCCCCCAGGGCCTGGATGTGCTTGGTGGCCGAGAAGTCCCGGCCCTGTTCCTCGGCGCGCATGATCAGCCGGCGGATGAAGCTGGCGATGCCCAGCCACACCTCGGCCCGCCCCTTCTCGATGAGGTCGATGGCGTAGTCCATGGAACGGTGCACCGGGAACTCGGGGTAGGTCATGCCCGTGCACCCGTACATGGAGAGGGTCCCCAGGCCCATCATGCCTATATCCCGGGCGCGGAAGAAACCGATATGGGGCACGGGCCCCAGGGGGAAGAGGTTGATGCCCCGGGAGTAGGGCGGAAAACCTCCCAGCTTGATGCCCCGGAAGATCATCTGCCAGATGCCGTGGGCGTCGTGGATGGTGTTCCAGAAGGGGGTGGGCATGCCAGTGGTGGAACCGGTGGTGTAGGTGACCTCGAATATCCAGTCGTAGAGGGTGGGATTGGAGGGCTTGAGCTTGAAGGCGTCAGGGTCGGCCATGTAGTCCTTTTTAAAGGTCAAGGGAATCTTTTCCAGGTCGTCCAGGGACTGGATGTCCCCCGGCTCGATGCCCTGTTCCTTGAACACTCTCTTGTAGTAGTCGTGGCCGTCCCAGATCCATTCCATCTGCCGCCGGAACATCTGGTCCTGCATCTCGCGGATCTTCTCCCGTGGCCAGAAGGTCGGGTCGTCATCGTCCCGGTAGAGGGGAATGCTCTCGATGTAGCGGCGGGTGTTCTCCGGCGTCACCGGGACCTTCTCGTAGGTGCCGTCTTCCTTGGGAATGTAGAGCACGCTCATGGTCGAAACCCCCCTTTTTTCTCCTTCCCCTCCCTGCACGTGCGCCTGCCTGCTCAAGAAGGTTCTTGACGCAGCCCCGACTTTTTACATGATACCCACGCGCGGGGCGGGTGACAACCTTCCGTGAACGCGGGGCCACGGATTACAGCGGGGAAAGACCACTCCTGTTCACGTGTTTTGCCTGCCTTGCCAGGATGACCGAGTGTTCGCTCGTCCTACCTCGAACCGCTGAGCGCACGGGTGAACGATATCGCATCCAAAACGGAGCTTCCCGCAAAGGGCAAACGTTCATCCCTGCAAACGCTCCAGGCTGACTTCCGTTCCGCCGGAGGCCCACTGTCGACACCCTTGACCTCGGGCTGATCCCTTCCGCTTCGATCCCGCCTGGCGCCTCCCGGGCCGGGTCACCGGAGGCCTACCCCAGCCCTCTTCCGGGGGAGGCTGGGCTTTCCTGTGCCCATGTTTGACCGCCTCCGGGCTTAGTGGTGGGCGTTATCGGGCCGCCCTCCGGGTACGGGAAGGAGGGCAAGCTCCTGGCTCGGGCCCGGCTTCCTGGCGTCGCCCGAACCCCCTCCGGGATGCCGCGCCAAGGCAAAACGGGGTATAAAATCCTTGGTCGATACCGGCACCTGAAGTCATGGGGGAGGGAGAGGAGATGGGACGGAGGCGGCTGTTCTTCACCGGGTATCCGGGGTTCATAGGGCGGTGGCTGGTCCGCAGTATACTGGACGACGATCCCGGGGTGGAGATAACCTTCCTCGTCCAGGAGAAGTTCGTCCACCGGGCAAAGTCGGACATCAGCCTGCTGGAAATGGAGGGCAAGGCCAGGCCCGGACAGTTATCCATGGTGGTGGGGGATGTCACCCATCCCGCTTTGGGCATGGACGAGGATGCCTACCGACGTTGCTCGGAGAGCGTCACCGAGGTGTGGCACCTTGCGGGGGTGTTCGACCTACACGTTCCGGAAGGGATTGCCAGGAGGGTGAATTACTGGGGGACGCGCCACGTGCTGGGGTTCTGCCGGGCGTGTTCCGGGTTGAGTCACCTGGTGCATTTTAGCTCGGTGGTGGTCCACGCGGAAAGGGAGGGCCTCGTAACCGAGGACGAGCTCGACGAGGGCCAGGAACTGGTCAACCCGTACTTCGCCACCAAGTTCTGGGGGGAGGTGGAGGTGCGCCGGGCGGCTCAGGAGGAGGGCCTGCCCGCCATCATCATCCGCCCTGCCGGTATACTGGGCGATTCCCGGTCCGGGGAGACGGACAAGTTCGACAACATCTACCTGATGTTCAGGGTAGCCTATATGGTCAAGAGGTCGAGGGTCATCCCTCCCGTCCACCTGGGCAAGGGCGAGGCGCGGCCCAATTTCATACCCGTGGACTACCTGGCCCGGGCCGCGGCCCACATAGGGAGGCAGCGCGAGGCGATCGGGATGTGTTTCCATATAGTGGATCCCGACCCGCCCCGCCTCCGGGAGTGGGAAGACAACCTCTGGAGGCTCGTGTGGGGCAGGGAACCGCGGCTCTCCCTGCCCACTTCCCTGGTGGACTGGAGTTCACGCCGCCTGGGCCGCCTCTGGCTGGCGCTGGGCATTCATCCTCACGCCGTCACTTACCTCAACCACGTGGGCGTGTTCGACGACTCCAACACCCGCCGCCTGCTGGCCGGGACGGGGATAGAATGTCCCCGCATGCCCGAGTACCTCCCGGTCCTCTACCGGTGGTGGCTGCAGAACAGGGACAGGCCGGGCATGACGCCCAAGTACTGATCCCCCGGAGGCGAGCTCAGGGTTGGAGAACGGTCAGTTCCAGGGGGGTGGCGTTGAGCATCTCCCCGCCGTCGGGCGTCACCCGGACCACGCATTCCAGGCGCATCCCCCCGACGCCGGGGACGTTCATGACCAGGGCGGCCACTTCCACCACGTTCTCCTCCAGGACCAGGTCACGGAATTCGTCGCTGTTGATGATGGCCGGGTACCACTCGTGTCCGATGACCCCTATGCCGTGGCCGAAGGCCGGAAGGGTGTACTGGGCGTACCCCAGGGAGGAGACCTCGTCGTACACCTTCTGCCACACCTGCCCCACGGTGCTTCCCGCCTTCAGGGAGGAGATGAGGAGCTCGGCGGTGCGCAGGTAGGCCTCGGCCAGCTTCTTCTGCTCCGGGGAGGGCTTTCCCAGGATGTAGTTGTGGGAGAGATCGGAATAATAGCGGCGGTAAGTGGGGTGCAGGTCCACCAGCAGGTTCTCGCCCGGCTGGAGGATCTTGTCCGTGGGAGGCGTGCACCCGCCCAGCGGATACCAGGTCCGGTAGCCGGAGGCGATCTCCGAGGAGCCGGTGACCGGCCAGTGGTATTCGCTCCCCATCTCGCGCATGGCCATCTCCCCGATGCCCGCGATCTCCTGCTCGGTCATGCCCACCTCCAGGAGCTCCTGCACCCGCTGCTGCGCGGCGTCGGCGATGGCCGCCGCCTGGCGCAGGAGCTTGATCTCCTCGGGGTCCTTCACGTAGGTCACCCGGTCCATGATCTCCAGGGCGTTGACCAGCCTGGCCTGGGGCAGGTTCTCCTTGAGGAACTCGTATTCCGTGGCGAAGAGGTACCCGGCGATCATTCGCGGGGAGTGCCCCAGCTCCACACCGATGACCGCCTTGTCCCAGCCGTTTTCCCTTATCTGGCGCAGGGTGACGTCCCAGAGCTCCATTCCGGGTATGGGCCCGCAACCCACCACGTTGTCCAGCCAGGAATCGTCCCTCACCCTTTCGGCGTCCATGAGCAGGGTGTTCAAGCCCGCGTATCCGTCCCGGGAGACCAGGAGAACGCTCCTCCAGGGGATGAAGGCCCCCCCGATGTAGGTGACGCTTTTTCCCCGCGTGGCCAGGAGGAGGTCGATCCCCCTCGCCCGCATCTCCTCGACGACCCTCTCCACCCTCTTGCGGTAGTCGATGTTCACGTCCATCCTTTCCCTCCCTTTCCCGAGTCCATGCAGCGCTATGCTTGCCTTTTAGCCTTATTCCTGTTTCGAGCAGGCCGTGTCCCGCGTCCTCGATGAGCACCCCATGCAGCGCTATGCTTGCCTTTTGGCCTTGTCCCTGGGCTCATCCCCATACTCGCCCGCTCTCAAGGGATGGGGGCATGGCCCGCCTCCGTGGTCCGTCCGGGCGGGATTGGCCGGGCCTGCGGACGCCGGGCCGCTTCCGGCCGGGGATCGGCCGCGCCCCTTGCCGGTGCCCGCGCCGAACGCCCGTTTTGGGGCCGGTTCCCGGGTCAGGGAGAGGCCGGATTGCCCGGCCGACCCGTGCCGGGCGAGCATCAGCTGCCCAGGGAGAGGATGAACCCCAGGAGAAGGCGCCCGGTGACCTCCACGTGGCGGGGGTCGATCTTGTCGTAGCTATCCATTGGGGTGTGGTACCAGGGATCGTCCTTGACCTCCAACCACACGGCGGGTATGCCCGCTTTCTCGAAAGGTTCGTGATCCGAGTAGCTGCCGCTCTGAAGGTAGGGAAGGTAAGTCCCGGAGCCGGCGGCGTAGGAGAGCAGGGCGTTGCAGAGGTCCATGGGCCCTATGCCCATGGTCCGCGCGTAGAGCTGGGTTCCCACCCCCACCATGTCCACGACCACCGCTCCCCGCAGGGCCGATCTCTCCTCGGGGGTCAGGGCGGCCACGTAATACCGGGATCCGAAGTGGTGGAGGTCGGTCCCGTCCACCAGCAGTTCCTCGCCGCCGAAGAGGACGAACTCCAGGCGCAGGCCGGGGAGGGGCCCTCTCTCCGCCAGGCAGCGGGCCAGCTCCAGGACCACCGCCGTCCCCGAGGCGTTGTCGTTGGCCCCCGGGCTCCCCGTCCCTCCCTTGGTATCGAAATGCCCGCCCACCACCAGGGCCTGTCGCCACCCGGGAGATCCGTCGGAGGCGGCGTCCTCCAGGGAGGCGATGACGTTGCGGGTCCGCGCGCCGTTAGGCAGGGGGACTTCCTGGACGAGCACGTGGTAGCCGTAGCCGGCCAGGACGGAGGCTAGATAGGCGGCGGCCCGCTCCTCGCCCGCCGTCCCCTCCACGCGGGGCCCGATGCCCACGCTCAAGTTGAGGATGTGATCCATGGCGTTGAGGACCTCGAAGTCCGCACCCGGGAAGTAGAGGGGCCTCTCCACCACCACCGGCCGGTCCGAGGTCAGGCGCATGGAGAAGTCCGTTCCCCGGGGGAGCACGTCCAGGACGTTGAGGGTGTACCGGGAGGAGGCGGGTATGACGCTCTCCACGCTTTGGCTACCCCCGTCCCCCAAGGCGAAGTCCATGCGCACGGAGGCCTGCTGGGTGGAGGTGTTCAAGATGCACAGGTAGGGATGAAACCCGGGCCTTGTGGTCCCCTCACCCAGGAGCCAGGAGAGGCCCGGGCTCTCCGTGCCCGTGGAGACATGTCCGCCGCGGCAGGACCCGAGGTAGTTGAAATACATGGGCCGCTCGGCCACCAGGGGGTGGGAACCGGTCACCTCCAGGGACAGCTCTTTACCGCTGCCGGCGAGCTGGTTGACGTTCACCGTGCTGCGTTGCCCGCGCTGCAGGCGAAAGGTAAAGGCGTCCTCCCCCCCGCCCTGGTAGAGGCAACGCACCTGGACTTCGTTCTCGCCCTCCGTCTCCCCGCCTTCCCACGGCCAGTAGAGGCAGAGCCATTCATCGAAGCCCGTCCCGGTGTAACCCTCGGCGAAATAGGACTTCTCCCGAGGGGTGGTGAGCCCGGTGGAGGCATGCCCCCCGCACCAGGCGCCACGGTAATCGAAGTACATGACCCTCTCCGCGCAGACGGGCCCTTCCGCTTCCACCTCGGCGGTCACGTCGTGGCCCGATCCCACCACGTGGTTTACGAAGATGGTCCAGCGGGAGTGGGGAGGGATGTAGGCCTGGTGCACCATGCTCAGCCCGTTCTCCAGGGTGAAGCGGGCACGGGCAGCCACCTCGCTCCCCGTGGGGTTGGCCAGCAGCAAGTACTCCTCGAATCCCTCCCGGGTGCATCCCTCGGCGAAATACCAACGCGCGGAGGGAGAGGTCACTCCCTGGCCCAAGGTGCAACCCTTCCATTTATTGGCATACAGGAAGTAGATAGGCCTCTCGGCCACCAGGGGCCTGTCGCCGGCCAAGCGGAGGGAAAGCTCCTTGCCCTCGCCTGCCAGGTGGTTGATGTTCAGGGTAGAGCGATAGAAAGGAGGTATCTCCGCGTGGATGCTTGCCGGCGGCGCCCCGTTGTAGAGGAAGTCCACCTGGAGCTCGGCGGGCTCGGGGTTGGGGTTGAAGACGCACAGCCATTCCTGGAAGCCCGCGCCCGTGTATCCCTCGGCGAAGTACCATTGGGTGGAAGGTTCGTTCACGGCCATCCCGCAGGTGCCGTCGGCGGCCCGGGCCGGTCCCGTAAGGAGTGGGGAGTTTACTGGAAGAAAAAGGAAAATGAAGGCCAGGAGGAAAAACGGGAGAAGAACGGTGGGTCCGGAAATCGGGGCCTGCCGGAGGGAGGGGGTGAAAGGGGCGACCCCGACCCGCCCGCTGGGATTTTCTCCCCCACGGCCCGAGTGCGCCCTCCTCCGCCTCGGCCTGTCCCTTCCCATCGTTCCTCCCTTCCCGTTCGACGAGGGGGTCTGCCCCCGCGGTCTGCCGGCTTGCTGTCGAGTCCTATCATAACACTCCGCGCAAAACTTTTTTCCGCAAGGAATCCGGCATGACGTAAACCGGGACCCTGCCCCCGGGAGGGGCATGCCATATCGCCCCGGAGGACCGGGCCTTCCAGGACCTTCCTTACGTAGAGCACGCCGATATGTTGTAAACCGGGACTCTGCCCCCGGGAGGGGCATCCGGCTCCAGCGGGAGAGGCTGAATACGGTCCAGTCCCCGGGGTGGGGCGGTTTTCGGTGCCCGGATCTCCGGAGGGAAGGGCCCGGCCGGCACGAGGCCGTGTCCCGGCTTCCCATCCGGGGCGCGGCTCAGCTTTCGCGCAGCGGAAGTTCCAGGTAGCTTAAGCCCTCCCCGTAGACGACCCGCAGGCCCTTCCCGGGCACGGGAAGGACGAAGGTGGGGTTGCTCCCGCTCAAGGTGAGGCGGAAGCGGTGGCCACGCGGAAGGAGGTAGTCGGCGGCAAAGAGCTCGACCACCTGCTCCGTTTCTTTTCCTGGTTCCACGTCCTCCAGGGTAGCCGTCCCGTAAGTGATGAGGCGGGGGAGGCCCTGGTCATCGGGAGGGACGTCGTAGAGCAGGGCGTTCACCTGCACCCGGCGGTCTCGGGGCACCACCCGGAGGTGGAGCCTGGGTGGGCCCAGGAGCTCGAAGTCCCGCTTGGCCGGCGAGGTGGTGAAGGAGAAGAAACCCTCGCCCGCTTCCCTCCGTGGCCCGGGCACGAATAGTCCCATGGCCTGGGGACGGACAATGGAAGGGCCGGAGTTGGCGGGGGTCAGGAGGCGGGGCCGCAGCACGGCCTCTTCCCGCCTGCCCCCGGGCTTGGAAGTTAGCTTGAAGAGGCCCTCGTCCCGGCCCAGGTATATGGTGTGGGTGCGGATTCCGGGGGGAGGCCATTCCTCCTCCGCTTCCACCTGTTTTTTCCAGGGGCGGTAAAGCCGCACGGCGGGCTCCTCGAGGATGCCGTTCTCCTCCCCCTTGAGCCAGTAATCGAACCACCGCCGGGTGAGCTCCCAGATCTCCTTGCCCACCCAGCGGGGCCCCACCGCCGCGTCCAGGCCGTGGATCCCGTTGGAGATGTACAGCATCTTGGGGGCCTGCAGGCGGGAGTAGAAATCCATCATCTGGTTGGGCTCGAAGAGGTCGTCGTTCCAGGACCCCACGATGAGCATGGGCTTCACGCATTCCCCGGCCAGGTGGAGGCATGACCTCTTGCGCATGTCCTCCTCGAATTCACGGCGATCCCCGCGGCCCAGCAGCAGGGTTGAAACCCAGCGGTAGAGCGGGTTCCGGGGGTTGAGCCGGGTGGCCCAGGTGGCGGTGGCCACCAGGAGGAGCCCCCAGAAGAACTTCACCGAGCCCCCGGGGGCAAGGCTCGCGGCCAGGTCCGTCCATCCGGCCATGGGGACCACCGTCCTCACCCGGGGGTCGCGCAGGGCGACGAGGAAGGAGTGGCCTCCCCCGTAGGATATGCCGGTGACCCCCAGCGCCCCTTCCTTGAGGGGAAGACCGCTCCTCTCCGTGAGCCAGTCGATGGCGTCCTCCAGGTCGTTGAGCTCGTGGTCGGGGTCCGCGCAGTACACCTGTCCCCCGGAAGACCCCCACCCACGGCAGTCGTAGGCGAGGACCACGTAACCGCTGGAGGCGAAATAGGGCGCGTAGAGGTGGCATTGCCAGCGGTTGAGCATCCAGGAGTGCACCATGATCAGGGCGGGAAAGGGCCCCTCTCCCTCCGGCACGTAGAGGGCAGCGGATAAGCGGGTGCCGTCCCTGGCGGTGAGCTTGAACTGCTCTACGCGGAATCCCTTGCGCCGCCCTTCCGCCTGGGCCAACTTCCGCAGCAGGGCGGGGAGGGCGGGAAGGGAGAGGACCGTCGAGAGGCGGAGGAGCCGTCTCACTTTCCCCCTTGCCGGCGGGTTCGGCTTCTGGTTCGCCTTTTTCCTTCCCTTCTCCCCACCACGCTCTACCGGCAACCCTCTCCTTTTCTTCTCCATGAGGATGACCCCCTTGTCCTACGGTTGATGCCCGTTTCCCGCAACATGATACCAGAAAGACGTGCATGGTTTGCACGCCCCGGCCCACCCATCCGTCCACGGACTGGGCTTTGCGGTCGCCCTTCATGGTGGGCGGCCGTCGAGGGGCCGGTGATGTTATGCTTGGTATGGAGGAAGAGGGGGAGAGGGAGCGAGGAGGTAAGGGAAGCGGAACCGGGAGTGAAGCCCATGGACGGATGGATGGGGCGGATGCTCGAGGTGGACCTGGAGAGGAGGGCCTTCCGGGAGAGGGAGCTGGACCCGGAGCTCCTGGCCCGCTGGCTGGGTGGCAGGGGGCTGGGGGTGAAGCTGCTTTACGATCGGGCCCTGGGCGTGGAGCCGCTGCATCCCTCCAATCCCCTCATCTTCGCCGCGGGGCCCCTCACGGGAACCCCGGTGCCCACGGCGGGCAGGTTCTCGCTGGTCTCCCGGTCGCCCCTCACCGGCACGGTGTTCGACTGCAATTCCGGCGGGCGATGGGGGGTGGGCTTGAAGAGGTGCGGCCTGGACGTCCTCCTGGTGACCGGGCGCTCCCCGGAGCCGGTTTACCTCGAGGTGAGCGAGGCCGGGGCTCGCCTTCATCCCGCCGAAGGCCTGTGGGGGAAGAGGGTTTCCGAGGTCATGCGACGCCTCGGCGCCGCGCACCCGGGAGCCGGGGTGGCGGCCATAGGACCCGCCGGTGAGAACGGGTGCCTGCTGGCCTCGGTGATGAACGACGGCTCGCGGGCGCTGGGACGGGGCGGCCTGGGCGCGGTTATGGGCTCCAAGAACCTCAAGGCCGTGGTGGTCCGGGGCCGGAGCCGGGTGAGCGTGAGCCGCCCCGGGAGGCTGTCCTTCGTCATCGGAGAGTCCCGTAGGTGGATAAGAGGCAACCCGGTCACCGCGGTGGGCCTCCCGCGTTTCGGCACCGCGGTGCTGGTGAACCTGATGAACGAGCTGGGCGTGTTTCCTTCCAATAACTTCCAGCAATCCCGTTTCCCGGGAACGGAGTCCATCTCCGGGGAGGCGCTGGAGGAGAGGCACCTGGTGAAGAGGCGGGCCTGCTGGGGATGCCCCATAGGGTGCGGCAGGGTCACCCGCGCGGGCGGCCAGCAGGGCGAGGGGCCGGAATACGAGACCCTCTGGTCGCTGGGGGCGCAGTGCGGTGTGGACGACCTGGGGAAGGTGGTGGAGGCCAACTACCTGTGCAACGACCTGGGCCTGGACACCATCTCCGCGGGCTCGGTAATCGGGTGCTGCATGGAGATGGCCGAGAGGGGGCTGGTGGAGGGTGGGCCCCGGTTCGGTGACGCCGACGCCCTTCTCGACCTCATAGAGGGCATGGCCATGGGGTGGGGCCTGGGGCGGGAATTGGCCCGGGGGTCCCGTCGCTTCGCTGAGGGCCGGGGGGCGGTGGAATACGCCATGCAGGTGAAGGGCCTGGAACTCCCGGCCTACGATCCCCGGGGGTTGCAGGGCCAGGGTCTTGCCTTCGCCACCTCCAACCGGGGAGGGTGTCACCTCAGGGCCTACCTGGTCGGTCCGGAGGTGCTGGGCATCCCTAAGATGGTGGACCGGAACTCCACCCTGGACAAGCCCGGCCTGGCCATCTTCGCCCAGAACCTGAACGCGGCCGTGGATTCCCTGGTCCTCTGCCGTTTCCTCCAGTTCGCCCTGAGTGACGAATACTTCGCCCGCATGCTGGAAGCGGTGACCGGCCTTCCCTACAAGGCCGTGGACCTCCACCGCATAGGGGAGCGCATCTGGAACCTGGAGCGGCTTTACAACCTCCGCAGCGGGATGGACCCGGCGGAGGACACGCTGCCGCCGCGTCTTCTCCGGGAGCCGGTTGCGGAGGGGCCGGCCGCCGGCAGGGTGGTGCTCCTGGAGGAAATGCTCCCCCTCTACTACCGGGCCCGCGGCTGGGACGAGAGGGGTGTTCCCGACCCGCGGAAACTCGCTTCCCTCGACCTTCCGGCTTGACCGGTGCGCGGCTTTCCTGGCCTCTTCGCCTACCCACGGGGAGGCTGGGGCCATCCTCCCGGGGCCCCGATGATCGAGGCGTGGCGCCCATTTCGCCCTTTCCCTTCCCGCGGGTGCTATTATGAAATGGCGGGACGGCTTGCGAGTTCGGCCAAGAGGGCTTGCCATGCTGGAGCAGTTCAGTTTTTTCGGGCGGGAGCTGTTCCTGCAGGGGGTGAACTCCTCACACAGCGGGAACATGAGCGTCAGAGTGGGGGACAGGATTTTCATCACCCGGCGGGGTTCCATGCTCTCCAACCTCAGGGAGGGAGACCTGGTGGAGACCGGGCTTAACGACGACGACAGTCACATCACCCTGGCCTCCACGGAGATCAAGATCCACAGGGCCATATACCGGGAGACCTCGGCCCTGGCCGTGGTGCATGCCCACCCTCCATGCGCCATCGCCCTCTCGCTCCTGGAGGACGAGATACGCCCGGTGGACACGGAGGGGATCTATTACTTCAAGGCCGTCCCGGTGGTGGGTGCGGACCTCACCGTGGGTTCGGATGAGGTGGCTGAGAAACTTCCACCCTTGCTCCAGAATTACAAGATCGCCATGGTCAGGGGACACGGCAGCTTCGCCGTGGGGCAGATGCTGGAAGAAGCTTTCCAGTGGACCTCCAGCTTGGAGGCCTCGTGCCGAGCCCTTCTTCTCTACCGCCTTCTGGCCCCGCGGGAGAAGCGGGAAGGAGAACGCTCATGGTGACCGGTTCCCCGCTTTCCGCCTTCCGGGAGATCCTCGGGGCCAGCAGGGACTCCACCAGCAGGGCAAGGAAGCAAGCCGCCGAGAGGACGGCCAGGACGAAGGCCAGGTGCCCGCGGCTTTCCGCTGCCGCGCTCAAGAGCAACCCGAGGACCAGGAGAAACGTTTTTCTGGACGTCATGCGCGCCTCGCTTTCCCTATGCGCCGCCCTGGCGGCGATGGCTTACCAAGGTCCAATGCTAGCAGCGGGCAGTGACAACTCCATCCCCGGGGAGGGCGCAGAGGGACGGGAGGGGCCGAAGTACGGCGTGAGCAAGCTCGAGAGGCTGATAAACCTCATCGCCATGCTCCTCGAGGTCCGCCGCCCCGTGACCCTGGAGCAGATACGCAACAGCATACCCGGCTACCAGCAGGAGAGCGTGGCCTCCTTCAAACGCATGTTCGAAAGGGACAAGAGCGAGCTTCGGGAGATGGGCATCCCCATACGGGTGGAACCCCTGGACGCTTTCGGCGAGGAGACGGGATACCGCATCCCCAAGGATGAGTATTACCTGCCCGAGGTGGATTTCACGCCCGAGGAGAAGGTGGCCCTCCTGCTTGTGCACCGCTTCGCCTCCGGCGGGCTCATACCCCTGTCCCGCGAGGCGACTTCCGCCCTGCACAAGCTGAGCTCGGATTTCGGGGGCGGGGAGCCCCTGCGGGAAGCGCGCCCGGCTCCCGTCCGTTTCGACCGCCCGGCGGAGTCGGTGGAGAAGTTGAGCGCGCTTTGGGAGGCCTCGGTGAGGAGGAAGACGGTGCGCTTCGCCTACCGCTCCTTGGGTTCCTCGAGGCCCCGGGAGCGGCTCCTGGATCCTTACGGGATGTATTTCGACCGCGGGGCCTGGTACGTGGTGGGTTATTGCCACCTGAGGGGCGAGAGGAGGTCCTTCCGCGTCTCGCGGGTGGAATCCGACGTGGTGCTGGTCAACCCCGGGGATCCGGGTCCGGATTTCGAGAAACCCCCGGATTTCAGGTTGCGGGATTATTCCCGCGTCCTCCCCTGGGAATTCGAGGAGGGGCCACCGCAGGAGGCGGAGGTACGCCTCTCTCCCCGCATCGCCTGGTGGGTGGAGCGCGACCTGGGGGACGTCTATCCCTTCCGCTACCTCGAGGACGGAAGCGGGGTGATAAGGGTCACCGTGCGCAACGAGGAGGCCTTCTTCGACTGGGTCCTCTCCTTCGCCGAGGACGCCGAGGTGCTCTCTCCCCCCAGGCTGCGCGAGAGGATGCGGGACCGGTTGTTGGGCGTCTTGAAGGGGCTGGAAGGAGGAGAGGATGGCCGGTCCTGAAGCCAGGCTTCGGCGTATGCTGGCCCTCATCCCCTACGTCCTGAAGCACCAGGGCGCCACCCTCCAGGAGCTTTGCGAGATCTTCGGCGTGACCCGGGAGCAACTCATAAGGGATCTCGAGCTAATATTCCTGTGCGGGCAACCCGACTACACTCCCGCCGACCTCATCGAGGTGAGCATGGAGGATGACCGCGTCCACATCGGCATGGCCGATTACTTCGCCCGCCCGGTGCGCTTCACCCCCCTGGAGCTGGCCGGGCTCTACCTGGCCTGCAGCGCTTTTTCCAGGCTGGTGGGACCCCCTGCGACCTCGGCCCTGCAGTCCGCCATGCTCCGGATACAGCGGGCCATGGGGATGGAGGGACTCTCCCCCGAGGAGGTGGAGCGCAACCTGGAAGTGGCCTCGCCGGATTCCAAGGAGGAGGTCCTGCCCCGGCTCCTCCGGGCCTGCGAGGAGCGGCGGGTGGTGGAAATGGAATATTTTTCCTACGGGAGGGGAGAGCTCACCAGGCGCCAGGTTCACCCCCTGTCCATGGAATTCGGGATGGGGCACTGGTACCTCCATGCCTGGGACACCATGAGCGGGGAGATGCGCGTCTTCCGGGTGGACCGGATAAAGGACCTCCGGGTAACGGAGGAGAGGTTCGATCCCCACCCGGAGGCCACGGCGGGCGAAAAAAGGACTTCCACCCCCCCGGATTCGGGAGAAATTACCGTGAGGCTGCGCTTTTCCCCCACCTTGGCCCCCTGGGCCAGGGAACAGCCGCTTTTCACCGAGTTCCAGGAGGACGGTTCGGGGCTGGTCTGCACGCTGAAGACGGGCAGCCTATCCTGGCTGGAGAAGGAGCTGCTCCGCTGGGGCACGGAAGTGGAAGTGCTCCAACCGCCGGAACTGCGCCAGGGGCTGCGCCGCCGGGTGGAGAGCATACTGGCCCTCTACGCGAAGCGGAGGTCCAAGCGCGGCGATTCGCGGGGTTGATCCAGGGTGGCCAAACGCCGGGTTCCCGCTTGGTCGGGTGACGCGGTGTGGGCGGCGGGGCGGGGTTCACGATCACGCCGATAAAACTCTCTCCTTCGGCGGGGAAATCACGTTTCGGGCCAGTAGATGAGCGGCGGGACGAAGCTTCGCGGCCCCGCGTTGGGAGCCGGCGTGGAGGGAGGTTGCTCCACGGGGATGGGGAAAGCAGCGGATGGGAAGCATGCGCTTGACTCCGCGCACGTCCGCCGGACGACTTACCTGCCCCGCGCGGGGTAGGGTTTTAACGGGTTCAGGAGAGGGAACCCCTACCGCTCAGCCCTCCCGCGCGCGGGGAAGGGCAGGCCGCGATCTTCTTAGACTGGCTCCAAAGCCGCTCACCCTCCCGCGCGCGGGGAAGGAGCCCTGCCTTCGGTGGAGAAGCTCTTCGATGTTCGCTCACCCTCCCACGCACGGGGAAGGAGATCGAGACCGGCGGTCAGGGTGTTAAGGCGCCCACTCACCCTCCCACGCACGGGGAATAGGAGATTACCACCCCGGAGAAAAGGGCGCGGTTGGGCACGAACCAAAGCCGCTCACCCTCCCGCGCGCGGGGAAGGAGCCCTGCCTTCGGTGGAGAAACTCTTCGATGTTCGCTCACCCTCCCGCGCGCGGGGAAGGAGCCCTGCCTTCGGTGGAGAAACTCTTCGATGTTCGCTCACCCTCCCGCGCAGAGGGAAGGAGATTACCACCCCGGAGAAAAGGGCGCGGTTGGGCACGAACCAAAGCCGCTCACCCTCCCGCGCGCGGGGAAGGAACATCCGTCGTCGACGGGAGGACGTCGGCTTGCGCTGCGGGGGAGGAACGGGGTTCAGCGGGCGTGGCGGGACAGGTAGGCCTGGCGGAAGCGGTCGAGGCTCATGGTGTCAAGGTCGTTCTTGATCTCGTTCAGGCGTCTCCGGGCCCTGTCCAGCTCCTTGTACCTCTCCCCGTAGACCAGCTTCTGGCGCCGGAAGTCCCAGACCTCGACCAGGAAGCCCTCCCCGAAGGCGGCGTCTATGAAGCCCTTGCTGATGCGGACCTTCAGCGAGCTATTGGCCGCCTCGCTCCCGTTGCCCCTGGACGGTGATTCGCGCCTGTGCAACCTTCACCTTCCTTTCCCATGGAGGCCATGAGGGCTCTCGTGACCACAAGGGATATTTTAACACCTGGCGCAAGCATAAGCGAACGTTAGATGTCGATATGTTCGGTTAACCGGAGACCACGGAAACCCCCGGGAGGCGTAGTTTATAATGTGTGGGTCGTGATGTGTGGGTGGATATGCCTGTTTTCGGGGACAGGTTGTCGGGAGATGGAGGAGGATATGCGCCGCGAGAAAAGGAGGATCGCCCGCCCCTTCCGCCGCCGCTCCTTGTATTCCCTCCTGTCCTTGGCGACCGTTTTTCTCTTGGTTCTTTCGTGTTGCACCGGCTGCGGGAGGGGCAGCGAGACGTTGAGCGCCTCCGATTACCAGAAGCGCATTTCCGAGATCCACGACGGGGTGGCCTGGGACCTCGGATACGTCATCGAATCCCTGGGCGAGGTCTCCGGCGATGAGTATTATCACCTCCAGGAGGTGGGAGAGGTTTTCGCCAGGGCCCGGGATATATTCGCCGGCGCCTACCGGGCGCTGGAGGCTCTTGACCCGCCGGAGGAGGCCCTCGAACTCCACCTCGACCTCATGCATTTCTACGCCGACGGAGAGCGAGAGGCCGGTACGATGGTCAATTCCCTGGGCTTGTTTCAGATCGTCCTTCCCATGCTGGCGGACGTGGATAACCTGGCCCTGCCGTCCCTCCCCGATCAGCCTCAGCCCCAGGAGATAAGGGGGGCGGCGGAGGAGGACCGGAGGACCATGGAGGATTACCTCCGCGAGCTGGAGGGCATCACCCCCCCGGAAGACCTGCGGGAGTACCTGGAAAAGGTCCGTGGGTTGTTCGGTTCGCTGAGGGACATGGTCTCCGGGGTTCTGCAGGCCGTGCCCGCAAAGGAGCTCGAATCCCTGGCGGATTTCCGCCAGCGGTTCGTGCCGGTGCAGGGAGAGGCGTCGGGCCTGCGGGGTACCGTCCAGGCATACCTGGTGGGGGCGGGGAGCCGGATCGACGGGCTCATAGAAAGGGGCGGGGAACTCGCCGCCCGGATAAAGCGGCTTTAGGGGAGGAGCGGTATGGGCGTGGGCGGAAAAGCGGGGGAAGCCTCGAGGTGAGGGAAGGGGAGCCTGGGGGAAAGCCGGGCGGTGCGACCCACCGGATATCTGGCCGCGACAGGGGGAAGGGCCGCCGTCCCCCGAGGAGCGGCCTCGCGGGCAGGTCGCTGGTCACGTCCGGGGGCGCTGAGCACCCGCCTATTCGGGATGGCGGGGAGGCGCGGGGTTTTGCGGAGCCCGGGACCCGGGGCGTACTCGGCGGACTCCCCGGGGGAGGGAGCGGATATGGAAGGAAGAGCGGAGCAAGAGCCGGCGGCCCAGGGAAGAGGGAGGAGAGATGCAGTCCGGTAACGCGGTGGAAGCGCTGTTCAATCCCCGGAGCATGGCCGTGGTGGGGGCCTCGAGCAATCCCGCCAAGTGGGGGCATATCATCCCTTCCAATATCCTGCGCGACGGCTATCGCGGCCGTCTCTACCTGGTCAATCCCAGGGGGGGCCGGATCCACGGCCTGCCAGTCCACCGCAGCCTCTCCGAGATAGGCGAGCCGGTGGACCTGGCCATGGTCACCATACCCGCGGAGGGGGTGCGGGAGGTCCTGGGCGACTGCGCCGCGGCGGGGGTGAAGGCGGTCATCGTCATCTCCGGGGGTTTCAGCGAGTCCTCCCCCGAGGGGCGGCGCATGGAAAAGGAGATGGTGGAGGCGGCGCACGCCCTGGGCATTCGCATCGTGGGGCCCAACACCATGGGTATTTACTCCGCGCCCTGGAGCCTTACCGCCCTCATGCCGCCGGTGCGTCCCCGCCCCGGGCACATCGCCTTCGCCGCCCAGAGCGGAAACCTGGGTACCCAGATGCTGGGCTGGGGGTCCTACCGGGGGATCGGCTTCTCGCGCTTCGTGTGCGTGGGCAACGAGTGCGACCTGGACTTCGCCGATTATCTGGAATATTTTTCCAAGGACAGTCTGACCCGGGTCATCCTCCTCTACGTGGAGGGGTTCAAGCGCCCGCGGCGCATCCTCGAGCTGGCCAGGGAGATAACCCCCCGCAAGCCCATCGTCATCTACAAGGCGGGCGGCACGGAGGCGGGAAGGAGGGCGGCCGCCTCGCACAGCGCGGCCATGGCCGGTTCCCAGGAGATCTACCGGGGAATGATAAGGCAGGCAGGCATGATCCAGGCGGAGACCACGGAGGAGATGCTGGATTTCTCGGACGCCCTGGTGAAGTTGCCCGTGCCCCGGGGGAGGCGGTTGGCCATCCTCTCCTGGGGAGGGGGCTGGGGAGTGGTGGAGGCCGATCTCTGCGAACGCCAGGGGCTGCAGGTGGTCCCCCTGCCGCCGGAGGTCAAGGAGGAACTCTCCGCCATCCTTCCCTCTTACTGGAGCAAGGGAAATCCGGTGGACCTGGTGGGCATCGTCAACCTGGAGGATCACGCCCGCTGCCTGGAGATACTGGCTTCCCACCCCGAATTCGACCTCCTCATCTCCCTGGGGACGGTGAACGCCGCCGCCGCCTTCGGGATGGCGGAGAGTCCCGGGGAAGTACCCCCCGAGGAAAGGGAGGTGTTCGCCGTCCGCCGGCGCTACGTGAGAGAGGGCAGCAACCGCTTCGCGGAGAAGGTGGTGGAGCTCATGGAGCGGCACGGCAAGCCCATCGTCACCGTGGGCATGCCCCAGAGGGACGCCGAGACGGCGGAGGTGGCCGATCTCCCCCGGGACCGCCTGTGCGTTTACACCAACCCGGAGCGGGCCGCCAGGGTGGCGGCCATGCTGGCGGAGCGGGGCGAGTTCCTGCGCGCCAGGGGATGAAGCGGACCTTTCGGGTTTGGGGGCGGACATGGGTATCGGGCCGGCGGTAGTACTGGGAGTGGTGCAGGGGGTCACCGAGTTCTGGCCCATATCCAGCTCCGCGCACCTCGCCCTTCTCATCCACATCTTCGGATGGGGCAAGCCGGAACTCTCCTTCACGGTGGCCTTGCACCTGGGGACCTGGCTGGCCGTGGTGTGGTATTACCGCCGCCGCCTGGCCTCCATCGCCTCCGCCTGCTGGAGGGAGGCTCGCGGAAAAGGGAGCGGTGGCCGGGAAGCCCGGCTGGGCCGGCTTCTCCTGCTGGCCACCCTCCCAGGGGTGTTCCTGGGAGCCGCCTTCGCCGAGTCCTCGGAGATCATGGAGGGGATGCCCTTGCTCATGGTCTCCTCGCTCGCCTTCTTCGGGGTTGTCCTTTGGGCGGCGGACGCTTGGGGAGGTCTGGACAGGGATTGGGAGACGGCGGGGTGGAGGGAATCCCTGGCCGTGGGCGTGGCCCAAGCCCTGGCGCTGATGCCCGGGGTGTCGCGTTCCGGCATCACCATCTCCACGGCCCGCGCCGCGGGCATCGACCGGAGGGAAGCGGCGGACTTCGCCTTCCTCCTCTCCGTGCCCATCATCGGGGCCGCGGCGGCCTACGAGGGGTTTAAGCTGGCCGGGGAAGGCCTCCCGGCTGGATCCCTATGGCCCATGGCATGGGGCTGCGCGGCGGCGGCGGTGTCCGGGTACCTGGCCATAGGTTTCCTGCTCTCCCGCCTGAGGGCCCATTCCTTCCGGACCTACGCCCTTTACCGCCTGGCCCTGGCCGTGGTCCTGGCGGCAGTCCTGGTGACCCGGTGACGCCGGTTTCATCGGTGGCGGGGACCCGGGATACCCTCCCCCCATGCCCGGGTCGAACCTCTTCGCCGCTCGGGGGCAAGTGGCGATGGCGCGATTGGGACACCGTGGCCCTTGGGGCAAGAGGTGATTCATCGGGCCCCCGGCTCGGGTGTGACCCTCCTTTTTGTCGGCGGTTTGCGGGGTTTCAGCCCCGCAGGTTTTCGGGATTGGTGATCGCCGGGATCCAGGTCCAAATGCGGGCCAGGCGTAATCGTTCCTCAGCTTGCCGCCCCGCTCCCGAACTCCACCACCCTTCTCCTCAACCACTCCGCCCAGGAGGAAAGCCCCTCCCCGGTGCGGCAGCTCACCTCGAAGACCACCATCCCCGGGTTCATGCGGCGGACGGTCTCCCGGAGCGTCCCGAGGTCGAAATCGCTCATTCCCAGGAGGTCAACCTTGTTCACCAGGAGGACATGGGACTGGCTGAACATGAGGGGGTATTTAAGGGGTTTGTCGTGTCCCTCGGCCACGGAGAGGATCATCGCCCTCAACCCCTCGCCCAGGTTGAACTCCGCCGGGCAGACCAGGTTGCCCACGTTCTCGATGATCAAGAGGTCCAGGGAGGAGAGGTCCAGGTGGACGAGGGCCTCCCGGATCATGGCCGCGTCCAGGTGGCAGGCCCCCCCGGTGTTGATCTGGACCACGGGGACACCGTAGGACCTGATTTTCTCCGCGTCCACGCTGGAGGCGATGTCCCCCTCGATGACCCCGATGCCCATTTCCCCGGATAGGAGCTCGAGGGTCCTGGAGACCAGGGAGGTCTTCCCGGCCCCCGGCGAGGCCATGAGGTTCACGGCCAAAACGCCGTTCTCCCGAAAAAGGGCCTCGTTCTCGCGGGCTATCCTCTCGTTGGCGTCGAAGATTCCTTCCAGGATCTGGATGTCCATTTTTCTTGCTCTCCCTGTACGGTCGTTGGATCCCCGTCTTGGAATCCCTCTTCCTCCCGGCGCTCCTCCACCCTGCCGGGCGCAATACCGCGTGCACGCACCCTTTACTGCCCCCTCGACTGCCCTTGTGGGCCAGCTCGGCGTGGACGTTCTCGGCCTCGAGGGCCGATAGACCTCCTTCGCCCCTCGCCTATTCTATCTCTATGGACTCCACCATGAACTCCCTGCCCGAGATTATATCCGAGGCCAGCTCGCCGCAGCGGGGGCAGGTCAGGTCGTATTCCTGGATGCGGAACTCCTCGCGGCATTTCCCGCAATAGGCCACCACCGGCACCTTGTTGAAGTTCAGCTCCGCGCCCTGGGCGATGGTGTCCTTGGTCACCAGGTCCCAGTAGAAGCTGACGTAGTGGTCCACGATTCCCGTAAGCTCTCCCAGCTTGATGTTCACCTTTACCACCCGCCGGGCACCGTTCATCTCCGCGTGCCGGAGGACGATACCGGCGATGCTCTCCGTGACCCCCAGTTCGTGCATGAAACGCGCTCCTTCCCTCCCTATCCCCGTCGCCCTGAAGCGGGGGGAGTTTTCTTGGGTCCGTGCCGCGGGCCGGCGCACCCTGCGGCGTACCTTAAATGTTACACCCTGGGGCTGGATATGGAGGTGAGGCCGGTCAGCCGGCCGCGGGGAGACGAGGGGTGCCGGCCACGGAGCGATAGCCGAGCGCGGAAACACTATTTCAGTGGCCGGGAAGGAGGATGAAGTGGGGTCGAAAGGCACGCTGGTATCATGGCAAGGCGAGCGGATCTGCAGGGGGGAAAGGCGATCGAAGGTGTCATTTGCGCCACCGGTTTTTTAGTGATAAAAATATTAAGGTTGTTCGCCGCGCAGCATACCTGCGACAGGAGCCGCAGCCCAGACGAGGAAACAGATGGAACAGGGAAAGGAGCAAGCTGGGCGGTTCCGATCGACCCGGGAACCGCCTTCCCCGCGGAGCTTGTTCACTCCGGATTTTCCCTTCCATCTCTGGGATTGAACCGGGAGGTAAGAGGATGAGCCACGCCAACGACCGACTTTTCGACCACAAGCTGGCCCGGGAATGGAAGCTGAAAAAGTCCCGCGCCGAGAGGGACAAGCGCATGACCCTCCAGGAGGCCATCGCCACCCTGGTGGAGGACGGCGACTCCATCGTGGAGACCGGGTTCGCCTACGTGCGCGGTCCCATGGCCGCCTACTGGGAGATAGGCCGCCAGAGGAAGAAGAACCTGGTGGGCATCTTCACCCCGGGCGGCATGAACACCGCCTGGCACGAGTTCGGCGGCCTGGAGGGAGCCCACGTGGCCTACGTGGGGGTGGAGATGCGCGGCCTAATCTCCCCCTTCCGCCGCGGCGTGGAGGCGGGGACCCTCAAGATCTATTCCGAGTGGAGCCACGGGGCCCTGGCTTTGGCCTTGCGCGCCGCCGAGCAGGGAGTCAACTACGTGGCCTGCAAGTCCATGCTGGGCACGGACCTCATGCGCACCAACCCTTACGTCAGGGAGGCCAAGGACCCCTGGACCGGCGAGCCGGTGTGCCTGGTGCCGGCCATGTACCCGGACGTGGCCATCTTCCACGTGCACCACGCGGACAAGTACGGGAACAGCCGCATCTGGGGGCCCTCGGTGAACGACACGGCCATCGCCGTGGCCGCGCGTAAGGTCATCGTCACCTGCGAGCGCATCGTCTCCAGCGAGGACATCCGTTCCAATCCTTACCAGGTGATCATCCCCCACTACTGCGTGGACGCGGTATGCGAGGTGCCCTACGGGGCCTACCCCGGGGACATGCCCGGCATGTACTACTTCGACCGCCGCCTGCAGGAGCGGGTGGTGAGGATCGAGTGGAAGACCAAGGAGTCCACCAAGGAGTGGTACGAGAAGTACATCCTGGGGACCAAGGACCACTACGAGATGATCCAGCTCATCGCCGAGGAGGAGGGCATGAACGTCCTGGAGTACATGAAGCGCCTGGAGCAGCTCTCCTGCGACGCCAGCTACTTCGGCCTGGGTTACTGGGGAGTCGGCGGCGAGAGGGACTGGAAATACGAGGAAGTGGCCAAGCGGGCCATCTAAGGAGGGTTGGGAGATGAGCGAGGTTCAATATACGCCCAGGGAACTGCTGGCCTGCGTGGCGGCCAGGCTGATCAAGGACGGGGAGAGCGTCTTCGTGGGCACCGGACTACCCCTGGTGGGGGCGCTCCTGGCCAAGAAGATGCACGCCCCCAACATGATGGCCATCTACGAGTGCGGTGCCGTGGACCCCGAGCCCCGGGTCCTGCCTTGGTCGGTCTCCTGCTCCTGGACCACCTACAAAGCGCCCATCATCCTCTCCATGTCCTCCGTTTTCGGCCATAGCCGGGCGGGGTACGCGGACGTGGGGTTCCTGGGAGGGGCCCAGATCGACATGTACGGGAACATCAACGCCACCTGCATAGGCGATTACGAGCACCCCAGGGTGCGCCTCACCGGCTCGGGGGGAGCCAACGACATCGCCTCCCTCTGCGAGCGGGTGATCTTCATGGGGCTCCACCTGCCGGAACGCTTGCCGGAGCGGGTGGACTACATAACCACGCCGGGATACCTGGACGGGCCGGGGGCGCGCGAGCGGGCCGGCCTGGTGGGGGGCGGCCCGTGGAGGGTCATCACCCACCTGGGGGTCATGGGCTTCGACGAGGAGACCTGCCGCATGAAGCTCATCTCCTACCACCCGGGGGTCACGCCGGAGGTCATCCAGCAGTTCACGGGCTTCGAGCTCATCATCCCCGACGACGTGACCGAGACCCCCAAGCCCACGGAGGAGGAGCTGCGCATCCTGCGCGAGGAGGTGGATCCCTGCCAGTTGTTCTGCTTCTGATGTGTCGAGGCGGAAGTGGCTGGAGAAGCAAAAAGGTTCCCGGCATGGTGGTTGTGGGCGCCGCGTGTCCGGGATGATGGCAAGTAACGGAGAGGGTGAAAAGGTAACCAGATCCGCGTTTGCCGGTTTCGCTGGAGCCCGGGGCGGTTTTGGCCCCGGGCTTCGCGCTGTTTTCCCGCGGTTCCCACGAGAGGTGGGCAAGGAACGCTCGGTATCTCCGGTGGAATGACACTCTCCTTTTTTCGGTGAGGATCACGGGAAGGCCCATGACCCTTGCGGCAGGGATAAGGTTAGGAGGGCCCGGTTTCCCAGGTGGTATGACCCTTATACCCTTTTGCCCCTGGAAAGCGGGGTTGGACGCCATGCCGTGAAGGCGTATCATGCCTACTGGCTTGTGCCCCGGGAAAGCGGGGGTGGACCGTGCACCGTTCCGCGAGGGAGGCTTGCGATCAAGGCCTTGAGGCGGGCGGCCGGGGAAGGGTTCGGGATGAGGAAGGCCGAGTGGTGGTCGGCCGGGGATGGGTATGGAGGGACGGCCGGGGAAATGAACGTCTTCCGGTCTGCCCAGCCTCCGCTTCGACGGCGGTCAGGGTCCTTTCAGAAGGCCTTCCAGATCACCTGGAAGGCGTTGCGCTCCACGGCGGCCAGGCGGCGCGGGGGAAGAAGGAAGTCGCTGAGGTCCACTCCCCTGGCGGCCAGGGCGGACCAATCTCCCTGCAGGAGCAGCAGCAGCTGCTCGTAGTTCAGCGCCTGCAGGGCAGCCACCGCCTCCGCCGGATTGCCCTGGGCGGCGACTTCCCTCAGGAAAGCCTGGAAATCCTCCTCGGAAGCGATGCCGGGCCGCGCTTCCGGGGCTCCCGCCGGTTCCCGGCCGCCCGTCTCCGTTCTCCCGTAAGCCTCCGCCTCCCGCGCCTCTCCTTCCACGCCCGGTCCCCGGCCGCTTACCTCCCCGCCCTGGGGGATGAGGTAGGAGGCCAGCTCCTGGAGGATGGACTGGCTCAGCCGGAGGATCTCCTGGCCTCCCCGCGCGGCCAGTTGGAGGGCGGCGGGGACCTGGGGGTCGGGGAAGAGCAGGTAGTCCTCGGGTCCGCTCAGGGAGATCAGCCAGGCTTCTCTACCCTCTATCCTGGCCAGTTCCGCCCGGCAGGGAAGGAGTGGACCTTCCGCCTCGGCCAGGACGGTGGTTATCGCCTGCCTGAGCTCGAGGGGGTTCAACCCCGCCTGTTCCGCCTGGCGCAGTAACTCGGATATCAGCTGTTCCTGCAGGCGCGGAAGGTAAGGAGACCGCGTGTCTCCCTGGATGGGATACCAGTAGGCGGAGTAGAAGGCCATGCGCGAGCCGATGTCCTCGCCGTAGGACTGGAGCTCGCCGGCGGAGTATTCGCGCCCCGAGAGGACCAGCGCCGGCCGCACCACAAGTTCCTCCGCGTTTTCCGGGTATACATCCTTCAGGGACAGGGAGGATGCGGTCCCCGTGCCCGCTTGGGATGCCAGTTCCTGCGGGGCCACGCCCGTGCCCGAGGGTTTCCCCACCGGGGTCACCGCCCTCCTCCCGGAGAGAAGGACCCAGGTGGAGGCGGCGCAGACGGCCGCCACCAGGCATGCGGCAACGGCTGCCCAGCGCAGGAGGGGCCTGGAAGTAGGGGCAGCGTGCGGCGCGGACAGGGCTTCCTCCAGACGGAGGTGAAGGCGGGAGGCCTCCGCGGAGGTGAGCCCCACTTGCGGCAGGAGGGTGAGTTCCCGGACCACTTCGCTGAGGACGCGGAACCTGCGGGCGCAGGCCGGGCACCCGGCCAGGTGACCCCGCACCTCCGAGGCCGCCTTATCCCCCAGTTCTCCTTCCAGGAAGGGGCTTAAAAGTCTTCTGGCCTGCCTGCATCTCATGTCCCCGAAACCTCTCCTCTCGCCAAGTGTTAGATGACCCCGCTCCCGGCCCTGTTCCCCCGCGTTCCCCGCCGGCAGGAGGTTTTCCGTCCTCGCGCCGTCGGGCCTGTCAACCAATCGAGGTCGTTGTGTTCCGAGCTGTCGTTCCCGGCGGAGGTTTTCCGTCCTCGCGCCGTCGGGCTTGTCAACGGCTCTCTTCCCAGTAATCCTCCAGTTCCGCCGCCAGCCGGTTCCGCGCCCGGTTGAGGCGCGACTTGACGGTTCCCAGGTTGATGCCCAGTATCTCCGCCACCTCCTTGTAATCGTACCCGCTTATGTCGTGAAGGTAGATCACCTCGCGGAACTTGAAGGGCAGCCGGGCGATGGCCTCCTGTACCCGACGCCGTATCTCCTCCCTTTCCATGCTGGACTCCGGCGAGTCCGCCCCCTCGTCGGGGAGTCGCTGCTCCATCTCCGGCATCTCGTCATCCGGGGATTCCGCCAGGGAGAGGTGCCGCCGGCTGCGGCGAGCGTGGTCATGGCAGGCGTTCATGGCCACCCGGTAAAGCCAGGTGGAAAACTTGGCCTCCCCGCGGAAGGAGTGTAGCTTGCGCAGGAGGAGCAGGAACACTTCCTGGCAAACGTCGGCGGCGTCGGCGCGGTTTCCCAGCATGCGGTAGGCGAGGTTCATGACCGTGGACTGGTAGCGGTTGACCAGCTCCTCGAAGGCCGAGCGGTCGCCGTCCAGGAAGGATCTGACCAGCTCCTCGTCGGAGCGCCGGTCCCGCTGTCCTTCCTCTTCCCCGCGTCCGGTCATAGTATCGGCCTTCTTTTCCGCGCCCTGCCCGAGGCCAAATTCGGTGTAATTTTAGCACAGGGGGAGGCGCGGGACCTTCGTGTTATAATGCCCTAAAATCGACGCCGGAGGCGGGGAGAGAGGGGCGGGAACCCTCTCCACCTGGAGCGGAGAACCGGCCTTGCATCCGCGGGGGAGAAGCCCGGCGGGGCCCGGGGATGGCCGGTCCCCAGGAGAAGTGAGCGGAGGAGGAAGGCCGAAAGCCGGCGTCGGGGGAACGGGCGCGGGAAAGGAAGGCCTTCCCCGTGGTGCCGGGAAGGAGGTGCCGGACCGACTTGGAGGAGGCACCGGTGCGGTCAGGAAACAAGAGGGAACTCCTTTCGGGAAACGAGGCCGTGGCCCGGGGGGCTTACGCGGCGGGTGTCCGGGTGGCCTGCGCCTATCCCGGGACTCCCAGCACGGAGATATTGGAAGAACTTTCCAGATTCCCCGGGGTTTACTGCGAGTGGTCTCCCAACGAGAAAGTGGCCCTGGAGGTGGGCATAGGGGCCTGCCTGGGCGGCGCCCGCACCCTGGTGGCCATGAAGCACGTGGGCCTCAACGTGGCTGCCGACCCCTGGATGACCCTGCCCTACATCGGGGTAAACGCCGGCCTGGTCCTGGTGGTGGCCGACGACCCGGGGATGCATTCCTCCCAGAACGAACAGGACAGCCGCTACTACGCCCGCATGGCCGGGGTTCCCCTCCTGGAACCCTCGGACAGCATGGAGGCCTACCGCATGGTGGGGGCGGCCTTCGAGATCTCGGAGCGTTACGACACCCCCGTCCTCTTGCGCCTGGAGACCCGCGTCAGCCACTCCCGGACGGTGGTGGAGTACGAGGACGAAAGGCGGGAGGTGGACCTTCCCTATGAAAAGGACGCCGTGAAAAGGGTGATGATACCCGGCCACGCCCGCCTGCGCCACCCGGTGCTCCTGCGCCGCCTGGAGGAGTTGGCCAGGGAAGCGGAGACCTCTCCCTTCAACCGGGTGGAGATGCGCTCCGATCGGGTGGGTATCGTCACTTCCGGCGTGTGTTACCAGTATGTCCGGGAGGCCTTCCCCGAGGCCTCGGTGCTCAAGCTGGGGTTTGCCTATCCCCTCCCGGAGAGGATGGCGCGGGACTTCGCCTCCCATTTCCGGCGCCTGTACGTGGTGGAGGAACTGGAGCCCTTCCTGGAGGAGGCCCTTAAGGCCCTGGGGCTGGACGTGATGGGGAAGGCCAGGATCCCGCGGGCCGGGGAACTGGATCCCGACCTGGTGGGAAGCAGCCTGGCCGAGATCATGGAGATGGACACCGGCCTCCGGGACGGGGGCTGGAGCCGCCCGGAAGCCACGCGGACGCCTCGTCCAACGACGCTTCCCTCCCGCCCGCCGGTTATGTGCCCCGGGTGTCCCCACCGGGGCCTGTTCTACGTTCTTTCCCGCCTGAAACTGGTGGTCTCCAGCGACATCGGGTGTTACACCCTGAGCGTGCTCCCCCCCGTTTCCGGCATCGATTGCCAGGTATGCATGGGGGCGGGAGTGGGGATGGCCCTGGGGTTGGAGAGGGCCTTCGCCAGCAGCGAGGTGAACGCGTCCTACCGGGGGAAGGTGGTGGGCGCCCTGGGTGATTCCACCTTCATCCACGGGGGCATAACCGGCCTCATCGACATGGTCTACAACCGTACACCCTGTACCATCATCATCCTCGACAACCGCACCACGGCCATGACCGGCTTCCAGGACCATCCCGGCACGGGGAAGACCCTCATGGGGGAGAAGACACACGCCCTGGACCTGGAGGCACTCTGCCGCGCGGTGGGGGTGGAATCGGTGCGCGTGGTGGACCCCTGGGACCTGGAGGGCACGGAGAAGGCCCTGCGCGAGGAAGTGGGGTCCGACCGTACCTCGGTGATCATCTCCCGGCGCCCGTGCACCCTCATGCAACGCTCCCCGCATCCCGTTTACCGGGTGGACGAGGAGGAATGCACCGGGTGCCGGCGTTGTCTGAGGCTGGGATGCCCGGCCCTGGTGGTGCGGGGGGAGAAGGCCTGGGTGGACGAGGGCCTGTGCGCGGGCTGCTCCATGTGCGCGCAGCTCTGTCGCCCCGGAGCCCTGCGGGAGGTGGAGGACGGTGACTGACGTGGTGCTGGCCGGGGTGGGGGGGCAGGGGAACGTGCTCTCGGCGCGCATCTTGGCCGAGACGGCCATGCGGGCGGGATACCAGGTGAAGACCTCCGAGGTGCACGGGATGGCCCAGAGGGGCGGGAGCGTGGTGTGCATGGTGCGCTGGGGGGAGGAGGTGTATTCGCCTCTCATCCCCAGGGGGAGGGCGGATTTCCTCCTGGCCTACGAGCTCCTGGAGGGTTTGCGGTTCCTGGAATACCTGCGTCCGGGAGGCACGGCGGTGGTCAACGATTACCGCCTCGACCCACTCCCGGTCTTGAGGGGGGATGCCGACTATCCCGAGGATGCCCTGGACCTCATCCGGGAGGCGGCCGGGAAGTGCGTGGTGCTGCGGGCCCGCGACTTGGCCGAAAAGGCGGGTAGCGCCCGGGCGGTGGGCACGGTGATGTTGGGTGCGCTTTCCGTCTTCCTCCAGTTTCCGGAAATAACCTGGGAGGAGTCCCTGCGGCAAAGGGTACCCCCCAGAGCCCTGGAGGCGAACCTGCGCGCATTCGAGTTGGGAAGGAAGGCGGCGGGGTAACGTTCCCGGGAAGGGGCTGGCCGGCGGCCGCCGGGGCGGAGGAGCCGGGTGGGATAGCTTGGGGAGCGAGACCGGGCAGGGGAGAGAGCGGAGGGGTCGCCATGGACTCCGCCCGCGGGCCCGCGCACCCAGGGCCTCCCGCGAGGACCGAAAGGGGTAGGGGCATGGGAAGGAGGTTGGAGGCCTGCGCCTGGTCGGAGGGGAACACCTTCCACCACTGCCAGTTCGAGGACCTGGATCGGCTGCTGGAGTTGAAGCGCCGGGCGGGGAAGACGGTCAGCGTTTGCCTGCCCTGCCTTAACGAGGCCACCACCATAGGACCCATACTGGAGACCGTGGTGGAGGAGCTCATGAGCCGCGTTCCCCTGGTGGACCAGCTCTGCGTGGTGGACGGGGGGAGCAGGGACGGCACCCCGGAGCTGGCCCGGGAGGTCGGGGCGGAGGTCTACCTACAGGAGGAGATACTCCCCGGGCTATATGCCCCCCAGGGGAAGGGGGACGCCCTGTGGAGGAGCATGTACTGCATGCGGGGGGATATCATCATCTGGATGGACTCCGACATACGCAACTTCCATCCCCGCTTCGTGTACGGCATCCTGGGACCCCTGCTCACCAGGCCGGATATACTTTTCGTCAAGGGCTTCTACCAGCGGCCCTTCCGGGCTGAGCATCGCCTGCTGCCCACCGGCGGGGGGAGGGTGACGGAGCTGGTGGCCCGCCCCCTCCTGAGCCTCTTCTACCCGGAGCTCACCGCCCTCATCCAGCCCCTCTCGGGCGAGTACGGGGGAGAGAGGTCCCTCCTGGAGAACATCCCCTTCTTCTCCGGTTACGGGGTGGAGATAGGCATGCTCATCGACATCTATTCCCGTTACGGGATGGGGGTCATCGGCCAGGTGGACCTGGAGGAGAGGCAGCACCGCAACCAGACCCTCCCCGCCCTGGGAAGGATGGCCTTCCAGGTCATGCAGGCGGTGCTGGTGCGCCTCCAGGAAGAGGGCAGGCTCTCTTTCCCGGAAGGTTTCCGCACCGAGATAACCCAGGTGGATTACCGCGACGGCGAATACATCCTGGACACCAGGAAGCTCCCCGTGGAGGAAAGACCACCCATCTCCCAGCTGCAGGAATATCGGGCCTTGTTCGGAGGTTGAAACAAGTGGACCGCGGCGGCAGTAACCCGGAGGAAGACCTCCTGGAACGCGCCCTCAGGGAGTTCGGTCCGGAGGTGCGTTGGCCGGCTCTCAGGGAGACGCTGGGCCGGGTGCGGGTGGTGTATACCGACCTGGACGGCACCATGATGGGGCCGGGAGGGTGTTTCCTACGCAACCTGGCGGGGGAATACACCCTCCGGCCGGCACGGGCCCTGGTGGAGGCCCTGCGCAGGGGGGTGGACGTGGTCCCGGTCTCCGGGAGAAGCGCCCACCAGTTGCGGGAGGACGCGCGCCTGCTGGGCCTACGCAATTACATCGCCGAGCTGGGGGTGGAGCTGGTCTACGACCTGGGCGAGGAAGTGGTCCTTATCACCGGCGCCCTGGAAGGGGAGTGTGGGGACCTCTACCGGGCCATCATGGAGAGCGGGGCGGTGGATTATCTCCTCCGCTCCCACCCTGGAAGGCTGGAGTTCCATACCCCTTGGTCCGATTACCGGGAATGCACCCCCATATTCCGCGGCCTGGTGGACCTGGAGGAAGTGAACCGCCTTCTGGAAGAGAGCTTCCCGGGACTGGAACTGGTGGACAACGGGGTCATCCCCAGGACATATCCCGGCCTGGAGGTGCCCGAGGTGAGGGCCTACCACCTGGTTCCCCGGGGGGTGAGCAAGGAGAGGGCGGTGGCCGAGGACATGAAAAGGCGGGGGTTCGAGCGCCGGGAGGCCGTGGCCGTGGGGGACTCGGAGGCCGACCTGGCCCAGAGCGAGGTGGTGGGCGCCTTTTTCCTGGTCCGCAACGGGTTACTGGGAAACCCCCACCTGGAACCCCGTATCGCCTCCACCCCCAACGTGGTGGTCACCAGTGGGTTCCTCAACGAGGGATGGGCCGAGGCCCTTGAGCTGGCCGTGTTGGGCGGTTGAGCGAAGACCTCCCGCCGCGGCGGGTCCGAAGGGCTCCGGGCATGGCTTGAGTGGCGTTCCATCCGCGGCAACTCGGGCCGCGTTTTCTGGGGAGCCCAGCATCACCCCTGTTTATCCCGCGTGGGCCGGCGTGGGCCGGGCCGGCGAGGGTGAAACCCTTGCCCTTCCGCCAGGGCCGGGCCGGGAACGGGTTTTCAACTCCTCGGACGTGCCAACCACGATTCTCCGCACCTGGCGCCTCAGGGGATGGGGAGGGGAGACCTTCATGCTTGCCCGGTACCTCGGTTTTTCCGCCCGGCGTGGGGGCGGCCCGGGTTGGGCCGGCCTGCCCCCGGCGGGGCCCGGCCACGGCGCCTCTCGCCCTTGCCCGGTGACCGCTGGGGGGACGAAATCCTCCATTCGAGGAAATGCTTCAGGTCGAAGAGCGAGAAGACGATAAATTAAAGGATTAATAAGCATCCGATACGCCGCTTATCCCTCCCCGGGGGGATGCGCGGCGATGGGCGCGCCCGGCAACATGGGGACGGTGAGGGACGCGCCCGCCTAACGGCCACGGGCGCAAAGGCAGGACATCGAGGGGTGCGGCCTTGGATCTGAAGCGCAAGCTCATCCTCTTCGTCAGGATCATCCGCGTTGTCGTTTATCTTTATATCCTCGTCCAGCTCCTGGTGGCCCGGCAGGACTTTGAGCAGTCCCGGCTGATCCCCGTGGTGGCCGGTATGGGGGTCTTCTACGTCATCATCGACCAGATAGTCTTTCGGGTGCCAGAGAAAAGGTTCCGCCTGGCCTGCCTGAGCCTTCTTCCCTTCGAGATGTTCCTCATATCCCTCCTCGTCTATTACACCCGTTCCGCTCCCATAGCGGAGTTCGATTTCCTGTACGCCCTGCCGGTGGTCAACATGGCCATGTGGTTCGGCATCCGGGAGGGCTTGGCCTTCGGCCTGTTGGGCAGTTCCCTCTACCTCTTGACCGCCGGCCTGTCCGGCCGCATAAGCGGGTTGGAATCCTTGGGGATGATCTTCAGCCGGTGCGGCTTCTATATGCTGAGCGCGCTGGTGACGGGATACATGTCGGAGTTCGCGGAGAGGGAAAGCCGCGAGAAGGCGCAGAGGATGGTGGAACTCACCGCCCTCTCCGGTTTCGCCACCCTCTTCGATTCCACCTTGAGCGAGGAGAAGGTTTACCAGAACCTCTGCGAGGCCATCTCCCGGAGCATCAACCCGGACGTGGTCCTGGTCTTCCGGTTGGACGCGGAGGGGGATCGTTTGAGCGTTGTGGCCTGGGAAGGGGTGAGCTCCGGGGAGGCGGCCATCGTCCTCCCCCGGGACTACGGGCTGGTGGGAAAGGTGCTGGACGGGCGGGAGCCCATGATGGTGAGGGACACGGACCTGGAGTGGGGTTACCGCCAGTTCCTGGAGACCCACCGCATACGTTCCGCCCTCTACGCTCCCCTGAAGTGGAGGGACGACGTTTACGGGGTGGTCTTCGCCGGAAACCACCTCAAGGACAGCTTCACCGAAAACGATCTTAACCTCATGTCCGCCCTCTCCGTCCAGGCGGCGGTGGCGGTGCACAACTCCCGGCTCTACGCCGACCTCCAGAACCGCATCGGAGAGCTGCACGCCATCTTCGAGATCGACAAGGCCATCACCTCGGCCATCGACCTGGAGAGCGTCCTGCAGCAGATCGTACAGATGAGCCTGGTCCTCCTCGACGCCAAGACCAGCTCCATCATGCTCCTGGACGAGGAGAAACAGGAGCTGGTCATCGCCGCCGCCCACGGGCTGTCCGACGAGTACCTGAACAAGGGGGCCATCAAAGTGGGGGAGAGCGTGGCTGGAAGGGTTATCCAGGAGGGAAGGCCCATCGCGGTGCGGGATATCAGGTCCGATCCCCTGCACGCCTATCCGGAACACGCCCGACGCGAGGGGCTGTGTTCGCTGCTCTCCGTGCCCCTGAGCCTGAAGGACCGGGTCATCGGGGTGCTCAACCTTTACACCGGGGAACCGCGCAGTTTCACCCCCCACGAGATAAACCTCTTCACCAGCCTGGCCAGCCAGGCGGCCATCGCCATCGAGAACGCCCGCCTCTTCGAGAGCCTGGAGGAGATATACATCGAGGTCATCACCGCCCTGGCCAACGCCATCGACGCCCGGGACGCCTATACCCACGGCCATTCCAACCGGGTCATGGAGTACTCGGTGGCCCTGGCGGAGGCGATGGGGCTCTCCCCGGAGGAGGTGGACGTCGTCCGCCACGCCTCCATCCTGCACGACGTGGGGAAAATAGGCATCCGGGAGAAGATCCTCAAAAAGCCCGGCCTCCTCAACGAGGAGGAGAGGAGGGAGATGGAGTACCACCCCTTCATCGGCACCCGCATCCTGCAGTCGGTGAGGCTCCTCGAGCCGGTCATGCCCCTGGTCTACCACCACCACGAGCGGTACGACGGGACGGGTTACCCCGACGGGCTGAAGGGAGAGGAGATCCCCCTGGGTTCCCGCATCATCGCCGTGGCCGACGCCTTCGAGTCCATGACCTCCGACCGTCCCTATCGCAAGGCCCTCCCCCTGGAAGAAGCCCTGGCCGAGCTGAGACGGGGAGCGGGTAGGCAGTTCGATCCCCGCGTGGTGGAGGTGTTCCTCAAGCTGGTGGAGGAGGGCAAGATAAGCGTCAGGTGGTCGGATGGGCGGGTGATACCCATCAGCGAGCACCTGGGGAAGGCGGGCCTAAGCTGATTCCCCCCGCTATTTTTCATGCTTTTCCATTCCGGGCCCGCGATGTTTCTCAATCACCAAACCCTTCCCGGGCGGATACCCCGCTCCCCGACCCTTGAAAGGCGGAAGACCAGCCTCTCCTTTTGCGAGTTACGTGTAGAGAGCACATCCTCTCCCCGCCTCCGCCATGAAAGGCGGAAGACCAGCCTCTCCTTTTAGGAGGGCGCCTCCGCCTTACATGTCGGGGAATGGAATACCCGCCTTGCCTGTCAAGGGGCGGGGTTTACGGGTCAAGGAAGGCAGGTCGCCGGCCGACTGAAAATATGCGCAAAGGAGGCGACGACCGCGGGAGGCGGCTGGCCGGCCGCATGAGCCCAGAGGAGGGTGGCTCGGGCCATCCGGGCCCCCGCGACGGCTGTAGGCGGGAGAAAGGATGGGGAAAGCAGGGATGGGCGGGATCGGGCCGGGAAGGGTAAGCGGCCGACGAGGCGACCTCGGCCGGTATGGGCGCGGGGTGGAATGGTGAGCGAGACCGTATGCCCCGAGGCCGCCGGGGAGAAGATTTCCGGCTCGGACATCCTGGTGGTGGACGACGAGCCGGACGTGGCCCGGATAATAGCCATGAACCTCGAGTTCGACGGCTACCGGGTGCGGGTGGCCCACGACGGCAGGGAAGCGCTGCAGGCGGTTGAGGAGAGCAAGCCGGATTGCATCCTCCTGGACATCATGATGCCGGTGATGGACGGCTTCGAGGTCCTCAGGCGCCTCAAGAAGGACCCGCGTACCGCGGACATCCCGGTCATCGTGGTCACCGCCAGGGACACGGACATGGACCGCCTGAAGGGCTTCGGCGGCGGGGCGGTGGAATACGTGGCCAAGCCCTTCGACCTCCGGGAGTTGAAGGGACATGTATCCCGCGTGCTCTCCCTCCGGGACAGGGAAGCGGAGGAGCGGGCCAGGCAGGAGAGGATCCAGCGGCTGCAGCTCTCCACCCTGCGCGACATAACCGAGAAGCTCATCTCCACCCTGGAACTGAAGGAGGTCCTGGAGACCATCGTGGAGAGACTCCTGGACCTTTTCGATCTCGACGTGTGCGCCATCTCCCTCCTGGATGTCGCCGGCCGGAACCTCCGCCCGGCTTCCGTGCGCTCCCGCCTTCCCCTGGGCGAGAAGGAGCGATCCGGGTTTTTCCTGCCCTACGAGAGGATCATGGATCATGTGGAGACCGAAAACGCCTCCGGCTCGGGGATACGGACCCTCCCCCCCTCTTTCCTGGCCGAAAGGGAGGTGGCCGGGGTCCTGGCCGGGCTGCGCTCCCTCTTCCTGCTCCCCCTCAGGGCCAAGGGAAGGTTCATCGGGGTCATCTTCCTGGGCAAGGTGAGGGAGATGGAGTTGAGCGCGCAGGAGGAGGAGCTTCTGGCCGCGGTGGGTAACCAGGCGGCCATCGCCATCGAGAACGCCCGCCTCTACGAGGAGCTCCGCTACGACGAGGAGGTCCACCGCCAGTTGCTGCAGAGGGTGATCAACGCCCAGGAGGAGGAGAGGAGGAGGCTGGCCATCGAGCTCCACGACGGGGTGATCCAGAACCTGGTCAGCGCGGTGTTCCGGATCCAGTTCGGGGAGGCCCGCCTGGATAAAGACCCCGAGGGGGCCCGCCGCGCCCTGAAGGAGTCCCAGGAGATCGTCAACCGGGGTATCGCCGAGATGCGCCGCATCATCTCCGGGCTGCGCCCCACCATGCTGGACGACATGGGGTTGGTTCCCGCCCTGCGGAAGTACATCCGCCACCTGGAGGAGGAAGCCCCCTGGGAGTTGAAGATAGAGCTGAGGGAAGGGGATCTGCCCAGGCTCACCCCGGAGGCGGAGACGGCCCTCTTCCGCATCTGCCAGGAGGCCCTGCACAACGTGGTCAAGCATTCCCGTTGCCGGCGGGCGGGGGTGGAGCTGGGGACGGAGGAGGAGCAACTGGTCCTGCGCGTGGAGGACGACGGGGTGGGCTTCGAGTTCCCGCTCCCCAAGGGAAGGCCTTCACGGGGGTTCGGCCTGGCGGGCATGCGGGAGAGGGCGGAATCCCTGGGGGGGAGGTTGCGGGTTACGAGCGCCCCCGGGGAGGGGACGGTCCTGGAGGCCCGCTTCCCCCTCTACGCGGTGATCAAGGAGGATTGAGATGGCTCGCGGGCCGTTGAGGGTCTTGGTGGTGGACGATCACCGGCTGGTGCGGGAGGGGTTGATAAGCCTCCTGCGCCTCAACCCGGAGATCGAGGTGGTGGGGGAGGCCTCCGGGGGAGACGAGGCGGTGGGGAAGGCGCGCAGCCTCAAGCCGGACGTGGTGCTCATGGACATCAGCATGCCGGGCATGAACGGCATCACCGCCACCAGGCTGATAAAGAAGGACCTCCCGGAAACCAAGGTCATCATGCTCACCATGCTGGACCAGGAGGGTTACGTCTACGAGGCGGTCAAGGCGGGGGCCACCGGCTACCTGCTCAAGAACACCGGCCTGGAGGAGCTGGTGAAGGCCATCAAGGAGGTACACAGGGGTGGAGCCACCCTGCACCCCGAGGCCCAGGCACAGCTGCTCAAGGAGTACGTCTACCTGGCCCAGAGCAACCGGGAGACCTATGGCTTGAGCGACCGGGAGCTGGAGATCCTGCAGCTCGTGGGCGACGGCCTGTCCAACAAGGAGATAGCGGACAGGCTGTTCATCAGCATCCAGACGGTGAAGACCCACATCACCCACATCTTCGAGAAGCTGGGGGTCAAGGACCGCACCGAGGCCGTGGCCACCGCCCTGCGCCGGGGCCTCATCTCCTGATGGGGCCAGGTCTTGAGTCGTGATATCCCTGGGGGGTGTTTAGGGGGAAAAGGACGCAATTCGTGGGAAGTGTTCAAGTTGTCCCACGATCCGGGGGATGTAGGCGCTGCTTTCACGGTTCAACTCTCGGTCGACGGCTTTCCCAGCCGGGCAGCGCCCTTAGCCAGCCTACGGGGATCCGCACTTTGGCCTCATCGCCTGGGAAAGAGGCCTTTTCCTTCCGTGAATCGGCCATGGCAAGCCCCGTAGTTGCCTGGGTTGCAGCACCTCTTGGGGAACGCGGCCTTTAAATGACCCGTGGAGAGGGATCAATGGTAGGGCGGGGGATTCGTGCTATCATGGTCTCCATGAGTATATGGAAAAGGATATTGGAGTTCTTCCGGGGAAAGCGCTTCCTCTGCGACGACTGCGCCTACGATTATCCCTCCGCCTGCACGCGCCCCGAGCGCCCCAACGCCACCTCCTGCCCGGACTATCGAAAAAGATATTGAGGCGGCGGAGGCTCCTTTCCATCCGGTACGAGGGCGTCTCCCCTCCGCACCCCACAATCGGAAAATTGAGGCGGTAAAGCTCCCTTCCACGCCCCGGCTTTTCCCGCCTCCAAAAGATGGGTTCGCCATGGGGAAAGTATGGGTTTTATCTCCCCGCGGAACCGGTTGGCTTGCGTTCCAGGAAAGGATCCGTGGGGAAGGAAACCGGCTTAAAGGGTGGTCAGGTGGCGGGGGGCCAGGTAGACGTCGGCCTTTTCCAGGGCCATCTCCACGGCGGCCAGCATCTTCTCGCGGTCCTCCGGCAGGTGGCCGTAGATGGGCACGTAGTTGGAGATGTGATCGGAGAGGAACCAGGCGTCCTCCACCTCCAGCCGCTCCAGGAGCACCTGCAGCTCGCGCATCACCGTCTCCCCGGAGGCCTCCCGGAAACGTCCCTCCTGGGCTTCCCGGTGCAGGGGCGTCCCCGGGAGGAGGTAGAGGGTCCGGGGCCGGATGTAGCCGGGCTGCATGGCGTTGAGGGCCGAGGCGGTGTTCTCGGCGTGTTGCCTCCAGCGGTCCTCGCCCCCCAGCCCAAGGAGGATGTACACGGAGAGCTCGATGCCCGCCTCCTTCACCCGCCGGGCGGCCTCGATCATGTCCCGCGAGGTCACCCCCTTGTCCACAGCGGCCAGGATCTCGTCGTCCCCGCTCTCCAGGCCGAAGTAGATGATGTCCAGGCCGGCCTCCCTCAACTTGCGCAGGGCCTCCACGGATTTGCCCTTCAGGAAACGGGCCCCGCCGTAGGAGGAGATGCGCTTCGCCTCCGGGAAGAGCCTGCGGATGTAGCGGATGATGTCCGCCAGCTTGTCGGAGTTCATGGCCACCGTGTTCCCGTCGGCCAGGAAGACCGATTCCACGTACCGGTAGAAGAGGCGGGCCCGCCGCAGGTCGGCCTTGACCTCCTCGGGGTCGCGCACCCGGTATTTCTTCATCTTGTACATCCCGCAGAAGGTGCAGCGGTTGTGCGGGCAGCCCAGGGTGACCTGAACGATGAGGCTTCCCGCCTCGCAGGGCGGGCGGTAAAGCGGCTCCTCGTAGTGCAAAACCTCCTGCATATCATGGATTATAACCCGTTGGCCGGCCTCCGGGGAGGGCCGCCCTGGAGGCAACCCCGGGAGGCAAGAACCCCCTCGGACCTGCTATCCAGAGGCCAAAGGATGAATACGAAACGTGCCGCCGCATATTCAGTCCCCCAGGCGTTTTTCCGATTATAAACTCGGCATATGCATAGCGCTCCGTACCGGGGGCGCGAGGTCTCGGCGAGGGGGGAGAAAATGCAGGGAGTGAAGACCTGCCAGCGGTGCGGGGTGCCGGAATATATCGCCTCCGAACACCTCTGGCATCCCAGCGGGTTCATCGTCCAGCGGCGGGATCCCCGCCACATCATCATCTTCATCGAGAGCGAGAACCTGGAGGCCCTTTTCCGGGGCATAGAGAAGATCCTCGGCATGTCCATCGAGCGCATCGTGGTCAACACCAGGCGGAGGGCCGCCCGGGCCTACATGGACCGCGTGATCCCCGAGGCCCTCAAGGAACAGGTCCGGGGAAGCGCCCTGGAGATCGGCCCCGTGGTCCAGGGGATGGTGGGCATAGGCCAGGTCCTGGGCTACGGGAGATTCGAGGTGGCCGATTACCGGATGCGGGGAGACGACGGGGATTACATCCTCATCCGGGTGGAGAAACCGTACTCCATCCTCCTGGGTTGTGCGGACCCGGTGGCCGCCCTGGAGGCCCTGGTGGGGCGGGAGATGGGCCTCTCCTACCGCGAGGTGTCCCCCGAGGTGTACGAGATCAAGGCCTTCCCCCAGTCCCATCCCGAGGAGTTCAAGGGAAGGCTGACCATGAGGAAATACGCCTACCCGGAGGGGGACATCCGCTTCCGGCCCTGCCCGCAGTGCGGGGCGCCCGAGGAGCTGGCCGGTTTCGCCTGGGACCTGGACCGGGGATTGATCCATAACCGTCGTACCGGGAAACGCATGGTCTTCTTCGCCCCTTCCGTGATGGAGGCGGTTTTCGGGGAGCTGGAGAGGGAGCTGGGGGAGACCATACCCGAGGTGGTCATAGAAGCCCAGAGACGCCTCACCGCGGCCGGCCTCTACGGGTTGGACAGGGAGAACGCCCAGCAGGACCTGCGGGAGCAGCTGGCCATAAGGGGCCTGGGTAACCTGAAGGAACTTTCCCTGGGCGAGAGGGGGCTCTCCCTGTTCATGGAGAACGCCGCCGTTCCCCTCATGGTGGTGGGGATGGCCCAGGGTCTTTACGAGTCCCTCCACGGAGGGACCAGCCGGGTGGAATGGAGTACCGGGGAGGGAGATTCCCTGAGCGTGGAGGTCAAGCCGGCCTGATCTTTTCTATCTCCGCCACCGAGGCGTCGTGCAAAGCCACCCGGTAGGCGAAAAGCCCCATGCCCGTGCCGAGAAGGACCTCGCGGACCGACCCCTGCAACTCCTCCAGGGTCAGCCAACGGGTTTCCCTTATCTCCTCACGGTCCTGGGGCTGGAGCTCTCCCCCGCTACGGAATGCGGTGAAGACCAGGCTTCTCCAGTCCTCCGCCACCGGGCCGCAGGTGAAGCGGGCGTGGACGTGGAGGATGAAACGGTCCAGGACGATGTCCAGGCCGGTCTCCTCGCGGGCCTCGCGCCGGGCGGCCTCCTCCAGGGGCTCCCCGGGATTGGCCGCCCCCGAGGGAGCCCTGAAGGCTCCGGGGGGGAACATGTGCTTGGCGATGGCCGCGAACTCCCGGTAATCGTGGTCGCGGAAGACGAACACCGTGAGGTCGTGGTTGCGGTCGTGCTTCTTGGAGCCCTGGAGCATGTTCATCTCCGGGGGCAGGATCTCGAAGGCCATGGAGATGTGGCGGGGTTTTCCGTACCTTCTCTCCATGTCCTCTATCATCTCGTCGGTCACGTAGGCCATGGGACCATCTTACCATCCCGGGAGCGGTGTTTCCTCCCGGAGGGGGGTCGCTTGGCTTCCTTCCGGCGCCGGCCGGCGCCGGCCTCCGCCTCCAGCCCGGGTGCGCGGTCTCCCCCGGCCGCTTCCCGGGGTCGGACGCTCCTTTAACCCCCTTTCGGGCGGTTATATAATTCTTCTTGCCATGAGAAGGATATACATGGATCATGCCGCCACCACGCCGGTCCACCCCGCGGTGGCCGAGGCCATGCTCCCTTACCTCGGGGAGCGCTTCGGGAATCCCTCCAGCGTGTACACGGAAGGTCGGGAAGCGAGGCGGGCGGTGGAGGAGGCGCGGGCCAAGGCGGCCGGGGCCCTGGGGGCCGACCCCTCCGAGATCTTCTTCACCAGCGGGGGGACGGAGGCGGACAACCTGGCCATAATAGGGGTGGCGCGCGCCCTTCGGGACCGCGGCGACCACGTCATCACCACCGCCGTGGAGCACCACGCGGTGCTGGAGCCCTGCCACTTCCTGGAAAGGGAAGGGTACCGGGTGACCTACCTCCCGGTGGACGGCTCGGGCCTGGTGGACCCCGACGAGGTACGCCGGGCCATCACCCCGCGGACCATCCTGGTCTCCGTGATGCACGCCAACAACGAGGTGGGCACCATCCAGCCCGTGGAGGAGATAGCCGCCGTCTGCCGGGAGGCCGGCGTGTACTTCCATTGCGACGCCGTGCAGACGGTGGGCGCGCTGGAGGTCAACGTGGACCGCCTGGGAGTGGACCTCCTCTCCGTCTCCGCCCACAAGCTCTACGGGCCCAAGGGGGTGGGATGCCTGTACGTGCGGCGGGGGACGGAGATCGAGAGCATCCTCCTGGGAGGGGGGCAGGAGAGGAGCATGCGCTCCGGGACGGAAAACGTGGCCGGCATAGTGGGTTTCGGGGTGGCCATGGAGCTGGCCGGCGCGGAGTGGCGCCGGCGGTCCGAGCACGTGAAATCCCTTCGCGACCGTCTCATCGAGGGAGTGCTGGAAAGCATCCCCCGCGTCCGCCTCAACGGCCACCCGGAAAGGCGCCTTCCCAACAACGCCAACTTCATATTCGACTTCATAGAGGGGGAGGCCATCTGCCTGCGGCTGGATTTCCTGGGCATCGCCGCTTCCACCGGTTCGGCGTGCAGCTCGGAGAGGGGAGAGGCTTCCCACGTCCTGCTGGCCCTGGGCATCCCCCCGCAGAAGGCCCACGGCAGCCTAAGGCTTACCCTGGGCAGGGAGAACACGGAAGAGGACGTCGATTACCTCCTGGAAAATCTTCCCAAGGTGGTCGAGGACCTGCGGGCCCTGTCCCCCCTGGCCTGACCCGGTTATCCGGGGCGCGGGCATGACGCTTCCCCGCTACTCGCCCGCCCTATGGCGTTCACGGTGAACGGCGTTTTCCGGGTGGGAACGCGGGACGAAAGCACGTCTCGCCCTGTATCACGGTGGAGAACCGGGCCCTAGCTCTTCCGCCTGTTCCTCAAGCGCTTGAGCCGCTCCAGGGCTTCTCTGCTCTCCGGGTTGAGGCGCAGGGCACGGCGGTAGTCCTCCCGTGCCGAGAGGAGGTCCCCCTCCTCGTAGTGAAGGTCTCCCCTGAAGATGTAGGTCACGGCGGTACGCGGCTCCAGGGCTATGGCGCGGTTGAAGTCCTGCCTGGCCTTCTCCCTTTCTCCCTTGCAGTGGTAAAGTTTTCCCCGGTTGAGGTAACAGAGGAACAGGTCGGGGTCGAACTCCAGGACCTTGGTGTATTCCTCGATGGCCGCGTCGATCCTCCCCTCCGCGGCGTGTATGGAGGCCATGCTCAGCCGGTTGATGGCCAGCCTGGCGTTGAAGAGCTCGATGTCCAACAGGTCGTAATCCTCGTCCATCGTCAAGGTGTCCTCCCGGATCTCGTCCGCCGATTCCAGTATAAACGTATCCCCTCCGGGTTGAGAATTCCCGGGTGAGGGTGGAGTTCGTGGCGCGCCGGGACCCGGGGCGAATAAACGTATCCCCTCCGGGTTGAGAATTCCCGGGTGAGGGTGGAGTTCGTGGCGCGCCGGGACCCGGGGCGAATAAACGTATCCCCTCCGGGTTGAGAATCCCGGGGCGTGCGGCCGGACGCGAGGGGAGGCCGGGGAAGGCGCCCAAGGCCCTTCGGGGGGGAGGCTTTCCCGGCGGCGGTAGGATCCACCGGGTTCGGGATGCCCGCGGTGCGCGGAGGCGGGAGATCTTCGCCCCCGCGTTCGTATGCTGTAAACTTGGGCTTGAGGTCGGCCGATTAGGATAAAGAATCCTGGACGGGAAACGGCAGGGAGGGAGCTGCGATTCCGCATCCGATCACCATTGGCGTCCCCCTCGCCGGACCCGGCCACGCAAAGGGCGGTTTTTTCGAGCCAGGAAAGGAGGAAGGACCGTGTCCGAGATGGAGAAACTCCAGTACAACCTCATGCGCCGCATGAACATCGGCGACCTGCCCAAGCGCACGGCGGCCAGGTGCCCGGACAAGGTGGCCCTGGTCTACCAGGACCGGAGCATCACCTTCCGGGAGCTCAACGAGAACTGCTGCCGCATGGCCCATGTCTTCGAGCGGCTGGGGGCGAAGAGGGGTGACCGCATCACCTTCATGACCCACAACTGCCTCCAGTACATCTACTCCTGGCTGGGGGCCTGCAAGATCGGATGCGTGATCAACCCCCTCAACTTCATGCTCAAGCCGCACGAGATCGAGTACATCGTCAACGACGCCGAGTCCCGGTTGTTCTTCGTGGAGGACATCCTGGTCCCCCAGGTGCAGGCGGCGGCCCCCAACCTGAAGACGGTGGAGAAGTACGGGGTCATATACATAAACTCCCCGGACACGGAGATACCGGAGGGGTGGCTGAGCCTGGACCGCCTCTTCGAGGAGACGGACGACGTGTCCGAGCCCCTGGTGGAGACGGACGACGACGACATGTGCTCCCTCATGTACACCAGCGGCACGGAGTCCCTGCCCAAGGGGGTGATGAACACCCACAAGAACTTCTTCCATACCCTCATGAGCGGGGTGGCCGACCTGAACATCAAGAAGGACGACGTGGCCCTGCTCTCCATCCCCCTCTACCACGTGGCCGGGAAGTACCTCCTCCTGGAGTTCATCAACGTGGGGGCCAAGCTGGTCCTGGAGTACGCCCCCAACCCGGTGGAGATCCTGGAGCTCACCCAGAGGGAGAAGGTCACCTACTGGGTATACCCGCCCACCCTTTACCAGGTCCTGCCATCCATGCCCAACTTCAAGGACTACGACCTCTCCTCGCTCCGCAAGTTCATCTCCTTCGGGGCGGTGATGCCCGTGCCCCTGTTGCGGCAGTGGAAGGAGATGTTCCCGGAATCGGAGTGGAGGAACTATTACGGTCAGACCGAGTCCACCCCGCTGGGATCCACCCTCCAACCGGAGGACTTCGAGGCCAAGATAGACTCCATCGGCACCCCCCATACCGGGGTGGAGATCAAGATCTTCGACGACAACGACAACGAGGTCCCCGTGGGGGAGGTAGGGGAGATAGTCATGCGCAGCCCCTCGGTGATGAAGGGCTATTACAAGATGGAGGAGAAGACCGCCGAGACCCTGCGCGGAGGATGGCTGCACACCGGGGACCTGGGCCGCTTCGACGAGGACGGCTTCCTCTACTTCGTGGACCGCAAGAAGGACATGATCAAGACCGGTGGGGAGAACGTGGCCTCCAAGGAGGTGGAGGACGTCATCTTCAAGCACGAGAAGGTCATGCAGGTGGCGGTCATCGGCCTCCCCGACGAGTACTGGATGGAGGCGGTCACCGCGGTGGTGGTCCCCTATCCCGGGGTGGAGGTGACCGAGGAGGAGATCATCTCCTACTGCAAGGAGAACCTGGCCGGCTACAAGGTCCCCAAGCGGGTGTTCGTCATGGCCATGGAGGACCTCCCCGTGCTCCCCAGCGGCAAGATACTCAAGAGGGAGCTGCGCCAGAGGCTTGCGGAGAAAAAGGAATAGGGATCAGGTCCCTTATCCCCTTGGCCTGTGCGCCCGGGCGCGGGAAAGGAACGGCCCTATCCTGGGGCCCGGGCTGGGATAAGGCATGGCCTTTCGTCTCGCCTGGGCGTGAGAGGGGGAGGGTTCCCGGCGGAGCGGCATTCACCCCCTGGGGATTCGGGAGCCGCGGTAGCACTTCACGGGGAGACCGTTGGTCACGGCCACTATGCAGCGGTTGCAGGAGTCGCAGGAGGCCGCCACCGCCCTGCCGGTGCCAAATTTTTCCACCAGGTCGGGTTCCCGGATGAAGGGGCGACACATGGAGACGAAGTCCGCCTGCCCCCGGGCCAGGATCTCCTCCATGCGGGAGAGGGTGCGCAGGCCTCCCACCAGGAGCAGCTTGCCTTCTCCCAGGTGAGGCCGCACGACCTCGGCGGCCGCCGAGTTATATCCCTCCACCAGGTCGTGCTTGCCCACCTGCAGGCGCATCAGGATCCAGGCAGGGATTTTTTTCCAAAGAGGCGAGGTGCGTACTATCTCCCGCACGGGGACCTGTCCGCGCAGCGTCTCCAGGAAGTTGAACCAACCCCCGCAGCTCACCTCCACGGCGTCCACGCCCAGCTCGCGCATCCACCCCGCGTATTTGCCGGCCAGGGCCGGAGTGATCCCTTCCCCGGGGGTGTAATCGTTGGTGTTCAGCTTCACCAGCAGCGGCCGGCCCGGGGGAAGCTCTCCCTTCACGGCGGTGATTATCTCCCGCAGGAACCGGAAACGCCTTTCGTCGTCCCCGCCCCACTCGTCGTCCCTGCGGTTCAGGAAGGGGGAGAGGAACTGGTTGACGAGGTAGCCGTGGGCGGCGTGGATCTGGACGCCGTCCGCCCCGGCCTCCACCGCCCGCCTGGCCGCCTCCCGGAAGGCCAGGATGGCCGTCCGGATGTCCTCCTCGCTCATAGGGCGGGGTTTGACCAGGAAAAGGGGGTCGCGCCGGCCGCTGGAGGGGCCCACGGGCCTCGTTCCCGCCACCTTCCTGGTGGTCTGCCTGCCGGCATGGGAGATCTGGAAGACGATCCTCCCCCCTTCCCCGTGCACGGCCTCCACGAGCCTGGCCAGCCCCGGCAGGAGCCGGTCGTCGTGGATGCCGGTCTGGAGGACGTGGGCCTTGCCCGGGCGTTGCACGTACATGTGGCCGGTGATGATAAGGCCCACCCCGCCCCTGGCCAGCCTCCGGTACCTCTCCACCAGCCGGTCGGTGACCTCTCCCTCCTCCGTGGCCATGTTCTCGCAGGTGGCGCTGTGCACGAACCTGTTCTTCAGCTCCAGCGGACCGATGAATCCCCTGTCGAAGGGAGTAATTTCCGGCATGGCGCCTCCTTGCCCCACTCTAGCCCGCCGCCTGGGAAGGTTTTTTAGGATTCCGGCAACCCTTTCCATTTTAACGGATCGACGCCCCGGGATGGGAAAACGACGTCCCCTCCCGTACTTGGCCGCCGGTGCCCCCTTGAAGTCCTTTTGTAGAGATGACCCGGCCTTGCGGCCCGGCCCTGCTTTCCCGGGCAAGTGGCCCACCGTTACTTTTCGCCGCCGCCTTGGCCCGGTTTACCCTCCTACCTTTTCCGAGGGGGGATCCGGTTTTCCCGCCCGGTTATCCCCGCCCGGGCATGTGGTATACGGTTATTTCCGCCGCCTTGGCCCGGTCTAACTCAACTTCAATTCCGAGGGGGGATCCGGTTTTCCCGCCCGGTTATCCCCGCCCGGGCATGTGGTATAATATCTTCCCGGAAGGGCGGGTCTAGCTCAGTTGGCAGAGCGCGAGCTTCCCAAGCTCGAGGCCGCGGGTTCGATCCCCGTGACCCGCTCCAGGAACTTGAGCCGGGTGGTTATCACCCGGCTTTCGCCTTTGCGGACTCAAGGGGATCGTTCCCGAGGCCCGTTCGCGCCGCGACTTTCTTCCCGGGAGGGAGCCCCTCGTCCCTTTCGCTCGGCCGGAGGAAGCATGGGCCGGGAACGGAAGCCCTCAGGGGCGCGCCCCGAAGAAGCGGTGCAGGATGCCCTTCCTCCAGAGGAAGCGGAAGAGGGCGTGGTAGAGCTGGGGGGAGATGCGCTTGAGCACGTATTGCGGCCCGGAATGGGACCAGGGTACGAGCATGATCCCGATGTCCCTCTCCAGGGCCTTGAGGCCGGCGGCGGCCACCACCGAGGGATCCACCCCCTTGGTGGCGTAGAACTTCTCGATCTCCGGCTTGGCGCTCCTTCCCTGGGAGTTGTACAGGTAGATCTTGCCGTTTCTTATTATGTTGGTGTTGATGAAACCGGGGCAGAGCAGGCTGACTTTGATGCCGTGCTCGTAGAGTTCCATGCGCAGGGTCTCTCCCAGGCCCACCACGCCGTACTTGCTGGTCTGGTAGGCGGCCATGCCCGGGATGGATACCAGCCCGGCGTCGCTGGCGGTGATGAGTATGGAGCCCGACCGGCGCTCGATCATGTGGGGGACGAAGGCGTGAAGGGTGTATATACACCCCCAGAGGTTGATGCCCAGGACCCACTCCCAGTCCTCGAGGGAGGTCTCCACGAAGCGGCCGCCCATGCCCACCCCGGCGTTGCTGCACAGGATGTCCACGTGGCCCCAGTCGGAGAGGAAGCGCTCGGCGAACTTGCTCACCTCGTCCCATCTGGAGTGGTCCACGCGGTAGCCGCGGGCCTGGACGCCCTTGGCCTTGAGTTCCTCCACCACCTGGCCTATGCGCTCCGGGACGATGTCGGTGATGGCCACCCGGCAGCCCGCGTCTCCCAGGGCATGGGCCAGCGCCCTCCCGATGCCCGAGCCTCCTCCCGTGACTATGGCCGTCTTTCCCTCGAAGAATCCCATAGCATACCTCCCCTTTCACGGAGCCGTCGTTTTCCCCATATTCATCCCGGGTTCGCGCGCGGTCCGGCCCTCTTGCGCCCCGGATCGTCGGCCTTCCCGCCATTACCGCGCCCCGGGGTCCGCGAGGCGCCTTCCCGCCTCCCCGGACCTCCAGAAGGTTTCATCGCTCCGCCGGGGCCACCGCCACCGGCGCCATAAACTTTACCGCCGACCGGAAAGGATGGCAAACCCGAACGTGTTCGCTCCCATGGGCGCCTTGCGCTTCCTTCGTTCCGGCACCGCCGCCTTTTCCGCCCTGCGGGCCACCGGAGGGCCTGGATGCGGACGCTTCCGGGAACCCGCTGTGCTATAATCCTTTCGTGTCTCGAAGAGGATTGTGGCTTTCCGAAAGCCATGTGCAAGGAGGACCAGGACATGAAACCGAAGGTCGCAGCAACGCTCTTGGCTCTCATGGTCACCGCCGTCCTCACCCTTTCTCTTGGGGGCTGCACGGCCGGAGGAGGCGGGGAGTATCGCGATCCCTCCGTGCCAATCGTGGTGGAGAAAGGCGAGGAGTTCACCATCGCCCTGGAATCCAATCCCTCCACCGGGTACCGCTGGCGGCTGGGAGGGGAACTGGACGAGAAGGTGGTGACCCTCCAGAAGGTGGAATACGAGGAACCGGGGGCGGAAAGGCTGGGCCAGCCGGGCGAGGAGAAGTGGACCTTCAAGGCCCAGGGCCTGGGACGAGCGGAGATCGTAATGACCTACGCCAGGCCTTGGAAGGAAGGCGCGGGCGCCGCCACGATGGGGACGCAGACCGCACAGGCCGAGAAGGAGGAGGCGGAGGCCGGCGAGACCGGTGAGAGTCGGGAGGAATCGGAAACCACGCGGGCGACGGAGAAGGTGGAGGCCGAGGCCCGGGAGGATAACGTGGAGCAGGCGGAGGCCGGCGAGGCCGAGCCCCAGTCCCTGGTCTTCTCGGTATGGGTGAAGGAGAAGGGCGCCAAGGACAAGGAGCCCAAGAAGTACGAGGATCCCGCGGAGACCGTGGAGGTGAAGGAGGGCTACCGCTTTTCCGTGGTGCTGGAGTCGGATCCCACGGCGGGAGAACGTTGGGAACTGGAAGAACCCATCGACGAGGAACTGCTCTCCCTGGTGAGCGTGACCTTCGAGGCCGGTGGCGGGGCTCACGTGGAGGGCGAGGAGGGTTCGGGCGCCCCCGGCAAGGAGACCTGGACCTTCGAGGCCTTGCGCCCGGGAGAGGCGGAGTTGGTTTTCGCCTACCGTCATTCCGGGGAAAGGGAGGCGGTGCCCGGGGAGATAAGGACCTTCAAGGTGGAGGTCATTGCCGTGGAGGGCGAGGCGTCCTCCGGGCATTGAGGATCGAATAGCGCTTGAACGGCGTTCTGCGGGGCCCGCGCCAGCGGGCCCTTTTCATGTGCGCTTTTACGGGGACGCCCCGGTTCCCCGGCTGGAACCACGGCGGAGGGCGGCAGGGCGAAGGATAGCGGACCCTTGCGCAGAAAATAGAGATGAAGGGAAATCCGGCGGAAGAAGAAACCTTCTTGAGAGGCGGGAGCGGAACATGGATGTCTACAGGGTGGACAAGGAGGGCCGGTCGGCCAAGAGCAAGAGCCTGGAGGGGATTCGGCTCCCGGACCATCCGCTGGTCTGGGTGGACGCCGAGGACCCGTCCCCGGAAGAACTGGTTTCCCTACGGGAGTTCTTCGACATCCATCCCCTGGCCCTGGAAGTCGTCGGGGAGGCGCGTTCCATTCCCCGGGTGAAGGAATTCGCGGACCACCTCCTGGTGGCCTGGGAATTCCCGCGGGACGACCCGGCCACCGAGTCCATAGAGACCACCGCGGTGTACATCGTTCTGGGAAAGAATTACCTGGTGACCCTGCACCGGGACGCCATCCCGGAAATAAGCTCAATCTTCGAGAAACTCGACGGGGGGGAGGCGGGAACCCTCCGCCGTCACCCCGCCTTCCTCCTCTACTCCATACTGGATGAGTCGGTGGAGGAGTTCTTCCCCCTGGTGGAGTCGCTCAAGGAGGGGATAGACGCCTACATGGACCGGCTGGTCGCCGACGGCGGGGGCAAGGGTCTGGACCAGGTGATGCATTACAAGCACCGCAACATGGCCCTGCGGCGCACGGTCTCCTCCCTGCGGGACGTGGTCATGCGCCTGGCCCGGCGCGAACTGGCGCTGATCCCCGAGGACATGGTCGTATACTTCCTGGACATATACGACTACCTTACCAGGATCTACCTGGAGACGGACAACAACTCCGACCTCATCTCCAGCCTGCTGGACATCCACCTCAACGTGATCAGCAACCGCTTGAACGTGACCATGAAACGGCTGACGGCCATCGCCACCTTCTTCATGCCCGCCACCTTCCTGGCCGGGATCTATGGGATGAACTTCGCCCACATGCCCGAGATCAACTGGTATTACGGGTACCTTTACTTCTGGATCGCCATCATCGTCATCACCCTGGTCATGTTCCTGGTGGGGAAACGGCAGGACTGGCTTTGAGGCCACGCCGCTTTTCCCCGCCCCAGAGGCGGAGCTTTGGATCACGCCATCCTGACGGGGAAAATGGGGTGGCGACTCTTATTATCGGGAAGAACGGCGGAAAAGGACGACCGGGAAAACCGGGAATTCTTGCCCTTCGGGACCAGGAGCCTGGTGCGCCGGCCCGGGAAAAGCCCCTCCCTGCCGCGCCGGATGGGAGGAAAAACCTTCCACATGCGGCCCTCGTGACCCCGGGCGTTTTCCTCCGGAAGGCCTACCATCCTCCGATATGGGGGCCAGGACCTTGGCGGAGGCCCCCGTGGAACTTGCGGGAGAAGATGTACTTCTTTCCACGAGCCATACGCCCACAAGTATCTTGGGGCTGTGAGACTTGCGAGATCAGGGATATTTCTCCCCCTGGTCCGGAAAAGAGTGGGTTTCACCTTCCGTGTGCCGCCTCCAGGTGGCGCCGTTTTCCGCGATCTTAGTTTAGGAAAGGGGTTCGGGCGGGTAGAAATATATGGCGGATGTTTTTCCCGGAAAATGAAGATCTTTACGAGGGACGGCCTGCCTACCCGCTACCGGCCAGACAATCCCCACGGGATGGGGATCGGATAAGAAAGGAGGACCTGGGTCAAATACTTGGGGTGATCCCGATTCATTGGCCACGGCGACACGAGGCAACATGGCTTGAGCCTGCACTTTGGCGGATTGATTTTCCGGCCCTGGCCGTTGCCTTCCACGGGTGGCGAGATATGGAGTTGATGTCCCACCTCCCGGGAATGGGAAAAGGCAAGGGCCGATGAAGGGGGGAGGGTGAAAACGGTCACCAGCGGGAAGGACGGGAAACCGAGGAGGTCTTGAGTTTTTAAAAGGGGAAACTTGTCCCCTTACCACGGTTGATTACCATATAATGGTAATTTACTCCGCAGCCTAGATTCACTGGAGGTGAGGCGCATGTCCGGCAATCGTTCCCCGAAACCCCTTGTGAGGATCGTCGCGGCGGCCGCCAGCCTGCTCCTGGCGGTCTCCATGCTCGTTTTGCTCTATCCGGTGGCCAGGGCGGAATCCAACGGCGCGTCCGCCCTGAGGTTCACCATCCTGCACACCAACGACGAGCATTCCGAGCTCATCCCCTACGGGCCGGCCATCGACTACCCGGCCCATCCCACCACCGGGGGTTTCGACCGCGTGGCCCACGAGATAGCGCGCATCAAGGCGGAGAAGGCCGCCGCCGGGGAGCCGGTGCTCACCCTGAGCGGGGGCGACTTCTCCCAGGGCACTCTCTTCGCCTGGCTGGAGACCTCCGCCGCCGCGGAGCTCTCCCTCATGCAGGCGGTGGGCTACGACGCCGTGGCCCTGGGCAACCACGAGATGGAGCTGGGGCCGGCCTACCGGGCGGCGGCCCTCAACGCGGCCAAGGCCAACGGGGTGACCCTGCCCATCCTCTGCGCCAACATCGACTTCGACGAGACCGACCCCGCGGACGACGCCCTGGAGGCCCTCTTCTCGGAGACGGACAAGCAGGGGACGGAGCTGGCCATCCAGCGCTACACCATAAAAACCCTCCCCAATGGACTGAAGGTGGGCATCTTCGGCCTTTTGGGTGTGGAGGCGGAGGCCGTGGCCCCGGCGGCGGCGCCGGTGAAGTTCGGTAACGTGGCCGGCAACCCCATGGACCCGGTGAGCTTCATCAACCGGGTTCTGGTGGCCCAGGAGATGGTGGACACCCTGCGCGCGGCGGGTTGCCAGGTGGTGGTGGCCCTCTCCCATTCCGGCACCCGCGAGGAGACGGAGCTTCCCAAGTGGGTGACGGGCATCGACGTCATCGTGGGCGGCCACAGCCACGACCTCAACTACCCGCCCCTCACCGTTGGCGGCACCATCATCGTCCAGGCCGGTTCCTACACCTCCCACCTGGGGGTCCTGGAGCTGGAGTACGGCGGCGGGAAGGTCTCCGTGCGCTCCGCCCGGGCCATAGAGATGAACGACTCCATCCCCGTGCACCCCGGCGTGGAGGCGGCCATAGGCGCCTACAAAGCCGCCCTCAACGGCGCCCTGGGATTCGACATCCTGGCCCCTTACGCGGAGACGGACGTCCAGGGGGACGGCGGCTTCTTCATCAACGACGGCCCTCCCTTCGTGGAGACCAACCTGGGGGACCTCATCGCCGATTCCTATCTGCAAACGGCGCGGGCCCTCAATCCCGCCGAGCCCCCCGTCCTGGGTTTCGAGGCCAACGGGGTCATCCGCTCCAACATCCCGCCCGGAGCGGAAGGCCGGTTCTCCTTCTACGACCTCTACCGCTCCTTGCCCCTGGGTGGTTCGCCCTACGATCCCACCAAGATGGGCTACCCGCTGGTCAGCTTCTACCTCTTCGGGCAGGAGATATGGGGCATCCTCAACGCCACCCTGGACATGGACGACAACCAGTTCTTCGTGCAGATAGCGGGAGGGGAATACAAGTTCCGGCCCGCGGGGCCCGAGTTCGACCAGGCCGACCCCGCCAGCGGCAAGGTCGACTACCTGTTGGTGGGCGGCAGCCCCCTCAACCCGGCCGGGCTGTACAAGGTGGCCACCAACTTCTACACGGCCTCCTTCCTAGCCCTCTTCGGGGTCAGGCCCCGCAACGCCTCCGGGGCCCAGGTGGATATCGGGGAGACCAGGGTGGACGGGGACCCCATCACCCCCGGCATCCAGGAGGTGAAGTGCTGGGAGGCCCTGGCCGGATACGTCAAGAACATGCCCGACCTGGACGGCGACGGGTTGAGGAACGTGGCCCCCGCTTACCGTTATACGCGGGCCAGGATCACCACCCCCGACTGGTACCTGGCCGAGGGGGCCACCGCCGGGGGCATGGAGACCTACGTGCTGGTCCAGAACCCCGGCGATTCAGACGTGCACGCCCGCATCAAGTTCCAGACCGGCTCGGGAGAGGTCTCCCCGACTGACCTGAAGGACGTGGTCATCCCGGCCCATTCCCGGCGCACTTTCCCGGTGAACGCGTGGGTGAGAGACTACGACGTTTCCACCCTGGTGCAGCCCATATCGCCGCGGGGCGCGCAGCTGGTATGCGAGCGGGCCATGTACGGGAACGGGTGGAGGTGGGCCCACGACTCCACCGGGGTCACCGGGCCCTACGAACCGGCCCCGGAGTGGTACTTCGCCGAGGGTTGCACCGGCGGGGACATGGAGACCTGGCTCCTGGTGCAGAACCCCTACGGTTCCACCATCCACGTGGACATCGCCTTCCAGACCGGCTCGGGTGAGGTGGTGGCCCCCGAGGACCTGAAGGACGTGCCCATCCCCGCCCGTTCCCGGCGCACCTTCTTCGTCAACAGCTGGGTGGACAGTTACGACGTGTCCATCATGGTGGAGGCCCTGGACGGCAACGTGATCTGCGAGCGGGCCATGTACGGGGGCGGGAGGACCTGGGCCACGGATTCCAAGGGGACCAGCGTCCTCTCCGACCAGTGGTACCTGGCCGAGGGGGCCACCGCCGGGGGCATGGAGACCTACGTGCTGGTCCAGAACCCCGGCGACGACCCGGTCCACGTGAACGTGACCTTCCAGACCGGGGGAGGGGAGGTGGCCCCGCTCGACCTCCAGAACGTGGAGATCCCCGCCAGGACCCGGCGCACCTTCCTGGCCAACAGGTACGTGACCGGCTACGACGTGTCCACCGTGGTCACTTGCGCGGACGGCGCGGTGGCCGTGGAGAGGGCCATGTACGGGAACGGGTGGCGCTGGGGCCACGCCTCCGTGGGAATAGCCCAGCCTTCCAACATCTGGTACCTGGCCGAGGGGGCCACCGCCGGGGGCATGGAGACCTACGTGCTGGTCCAGAACCCCGGCGACGACCCGGTCCACGTGAACGTGACCTTCCAGACCGGGGGAGGGGAGGTGGCCCCGCTCGACCTCCAGAACGTGGAGATCCCGGCCAGGACCCGGCGCACCTTCCCGGTTAACCTTTGGGTCACGGGTTACGACGTCTCCACCATGGTCCGCTGCCTGGACGGGGAGGTGGTGGTGGAACGCTCCATGTACGGCAACGGCTGGGAGTGGGGTCACTGCTCCCTGGGGTATTCCCCCGGCACCGTGAAATGAGCTGGCGACGGGGTTAAGGGGGACCTCGCGCCGGGCGGAGCCGGGCTCCCTCCCCACCCTGGCCACGGGAGGGGCCCGGCTCGCGGCCCGCCTTCGGAAGAGGCCGCGTACCCCGTTTTTCGCATTGGCCCATGACTTTCAAGGGGGTTTGAGGGATGGGATGGAAGAGATCGGTAGCGGGCAAAGCCGCCGTGGCGGCGGTGGCCCTGGTGTTGGGGTTTTTAGCCCTCTCCCTCCTGGCCTGCGGTTCGGGGTCGGGGGGAAAACCGCCATCCGGAGGCGCTGACGGGCAGCCGCCCCACGGCCCGGACATAAAAGGCCGCATCACCCAGGTGGCGGTGGCCATGACTCCTCCTCCGGGCGCCTCGGGATCCATGATCGGGAAGATCCTCGTGGAGGGGGAGCCGGGACCCGACACCGGGTACGACAAGGCCTGGGTGACGGTGATGCCGGAAACGCGCATATACCGCGGCCCGGAGGGGAAGGAGGCCTACTTCAACGACCTCCGAAAAGGGACGCTGGTGGAGGTGTTCTTCACCGGGCCGGTCATGGAATCCTACCCCGTCCAGGCCACGGCCTCGGAGATACGCATCGTGGATTGATCCGTTTCGCAGGTCCGTGAAGCCCGGCTCTCCCTCTCGGCCCGAACGGTGAATGCAGGATTGTGGATCAGTCTGTTCCACGGTTCCTTGAATCCCGGTGGCCGGAACGGCTTTGCTTCGCGCGGTTTAACGCCACCCAATTACGCCCTTCCCATGGAACCGTCCCTTCCGCGTGAAGGCGAGGCCGGGAAAGGGTTTATCTCTATCCACTCCACTTAACCTCCGCCTGTCTTCATGCCTTTTACGGGAAACCCGCTCCGATCCTTATCCTGAGCGGAAGGCCGGGAATGCGGAATCGCATTCCCCACCCTTTTCTATGCTTTCCTGTCCTCTCGCGGAGAGGGGATGGGTGAGCGCGCAAAGGGAAAGGGCGCCCGCGTGGGGCGCCCTTCTCGACCGTGTAACCCGTTTAGGCGCCGCGGCGGGAGAGCAGGATCCCGCCGCCCACCAGCAGGATGGCGAAGATTACGGAGAGGACCACAGCCGTCACCCAACTGGCCTTGGAGCCGGACTTGTAATTGTAGGTGGGCTTCATCTGGTAGATGAAGCGCACCTGGCTCTTGGCGTCCTCGGCCCTGCCCAGCAGGTGGTCGAACTCCTCGCCCCGCTTGGCGATGGCCTCCAGCTCCGCCTCCGAGGTGTTGAGCATGACCAGGTTCTTGTACAGCCCGTCCACCATCTGCTGGCTTCCGCTCCCCACCTGGGTCAGGCCGCCCTTTATGGCGTTGGTTCCGTAGAGGAGGGTGTTGGGTGCGTCCGAGCTGCCGATGCCCACGATGGCGTCGGCCAATCCGGCGGAGAGCATCTGCAAGCCCTCCAGGAGTCCGGGATTCTCCGGGTCTCCGGTGGACATGCCCGCCTTGATCTGGTGCAGTCCCATCTGCATGGCGGCCATGGCGTAGAGCAGGGATGGATTGGTCCCCGCGTCCCCGATGCCCGCCTTCATCTGGTTGAGCCCTTCCTCCACCGCCGCCACCGCGTAAAGCAGGGTGTCCGGGGTGGTGTGGGAGCCGATCCCCTGCAGTATCTGGAGCAGCCCGCCCTGCACGGCCACCGCGGCGTAGAGCAGGGAGGGGCTGACCGTGGGATCGCCTATCCCGGCGGCTATGCCCTCCAGCCCGGCCTGGATGGCGGCCATGGCGTAGAGCAGGGTTCCGGGGGTGCCGGAGGACCCCACTCCCGTGGCGATCTGCTGCAGCCCCTGCTTGAGGCCCAGGCCGCTGGGGTTGTCCAGGCCCAGCATGACCTGCTGCAGACCCGGGATTATCTGGGTATCCATCATGGTCTTGGCGTACTGGAGGTTGGCGATGATGCCGTTGGGCAGGGGGGCGGCCAGGCCGTTGTAGATGGCCTGGAGCCCGGAAGCGATGCTTCCCAGGTTGGAGGCGTAAGCGCTGAGCATTCCCAGGATGTTAGGTTCATATACTGTGGGCCAGTTGGGGTCGGTCACAAGTATGGTATCCACGTAGTCATATACCCCCGATCCTCCTGATGACAGTAGACTTTGTATGCTCTGCACTCCCGGGATGAGGCTTCCGTTCAGGTTGGTGGCCATGGTGTTCAGGCCGTCGATGATGGTCCCGGTCTGTCCCACGCCTCCCAGGCCGGCGCTCATCAACTGTATGCCGCCTAGGATCTGGGAAAGGCCGTTCAGCAGGGTTCCGGAGGTCGCGGGGTCACCGATGGCCACGATCATCTGGTTGGCTCCCAGGAGGATCTGGCTCAAGCCGGCCTGCACCTGGGCCACCGCCCAAAGTAGGGTGTTGGCGCTCGAGGCGCTACCGATGCCCGCCTTGATGCTCTCCAGGCCCGCCTGCATCTGGGCCATGGCGTAGCGCAGGGTGGGCGAGGTGCTGGGGTCGCCTATGCCGGCGGCGATATCCTGGAGCCCCTCGTCCATCTTGGCCATGGCGTAGAGCAGGGTATCGGCCGTGGAGGCGCTCCCTATACCGGCCAGCATCTCCTGCAGCCCGGCGGTCACCTGGGCATCGGCGTAGAGTAGGGTATCCGGGGTGGTCTCCGAACCTATGCCCGCCGCCGCCTGCCTGACGCCGGGTATCATGGCCGTGTCTATGTTGCTCTTGGCGTAGGGCAGGCCCTCCTGGGCGTCGGCCATCTTCTTCAGCCCCTCGTCCACGGCGGTGATGCCGTAGAGCAGGGTGTCCGCCTTGGTCGGGTCGCCCACCCCCTCGTTGATCTGCTTGACCCCGCCGTAGAGCTGTTCCAGCCCGCTCTTGAAGAGGGCCGTGGGGTTCACCTGGTTGGTCTCCGGGAAGACGAAGGCCACGGCCAGGGTGAGGGGGGGCATCTGGAAGTTCTTCACGTCGGCCTTGACCCAGATGGTGTGGCTCTCCCCGGTGGCCGGGGGGAAGAGGGGGATGGACCAGCCCACGTTGTAGAAGTCGGGCATGGGCACCACCAGCCCCGTGGGGTCGGCCTCCAGGTTGTAGAAGATACGGTTGTCGAAGTACCAGTCGTAGGGCTGGATGACCAGGGGCAGGTAGGTCTCCACCTCGGTCTCCTTCATCTCCCCCGTGTCGGGGTCCTTGTACTCCACGCGGGTCTTCTCCTTGCTGGTGTTCTTGAAGGTGACCTCCATCTCGAAGCGCCCGCTCTTCCCGGTGATCTCGTTGAGGTCCTCCACCGGTACCCCGTCGAACTTGTACTTGAAACGCACGTCGAGGGGGATGCGGGTGCGGGCTTCCTCCACCATGGCCTCCGAGAACTTGGTGGCGGCGATGTAGCAGGCGTTGTCCTCGGACTTCAGTCCCTCCCACACCAGGTAATCGCCCTCCACCTTGGGCTTGGTGAAGCCCTTAACCCCCTGCCAGCCGGTGTTCTCGTCGAAGGCTTTCTTCTCCCGGACATCGAAGGTTCCACTGCCGTTGAGGCTCAACATCTCGAATACCTGTATCTCCTCGATCTCCCCGGACCAGTCCAGGGTGCAGAAGACGAATTCCGAGTCCACCACGTTTTTCTTCTCCGTGGTCTCGGTGGTGGCTCCGGCCGGTATCACCGCGGTCAGGGCGACCACCATCCCCAGGGAGAGGAGAAGTACCAGGATCCTTTTCGCGCGCTTCATTCCCGCCACCTCCTACTCGCCCGCGGCCCCGGTCGTCTCCGCCGCCTCCTTGCGGCGGGGCGAGAGCAGCACGGCGTCCAGCACCGCGGCCAGGAGCATCCCGAAGAGGAGGGAGAGTATGGTGCCGAAGAGGGTGGTCATGGCCCTGGGGAGGGCCTCCACGGGCTTCTCCATGAGCAGGTAGTCGAACCTGGAAACTGCTCCCAGGAAAACCCCCCAGCCCACCAGGTACATGGGGAGCATCTCCCGCATCTTGGGGATGGACACCAGGCCGGCGATGAGTATGAAGATGGCCCCGGCGATGGCCACCGAGAGCCCGTAGTAGAGCGGGAAGACCAGCATGTAGAGCACGAAGCTCAGCAGCCCCGCCAGCACTCCCAGTACCGATCCCAGGGTCATCCAGGGCAGGGAACGCAAGAGGGCCGGCCCGTAGGCCATGCAAACCCCGAAAGCCACCAGGGCCGCCCAGTAGGCCTTGGCCCCCAGCCAGTCGAAGATCCAGATCCAGAAGAAGGCCACCACGGCCAGTACCACGGCCAGGATGGCATTGCGCTTGATGTTTTCCATGCTCACCCCTCCCTCAAGTACGCTTTGAACCGCCGACCGATCCCTGGCAAGATATGTTTAACTGTTGCGGTGGGAATCTACCGTGGTGGGAATGGAGATCCGCGGACCGCATGCGGGGCATCACCTCCTCCATCCGAGCCGCTCCCTACCTCACACCATTATTAAACGATCACGACCTGTTGAGCAATATAAAACGGCCTGCGCCGTACGTTTTCACGCTCCCGGCGAGGTGATTTCCGTAAATTTCTTCCACTTCCGCCCCCCGTTTACCTTCATCCACCCTTCCCCTTCATCATCCTCCGCAGGGCCAGGAGGTTGGCCAGGGGTTCGGCGGGGAGCTCCTTGGCCCCGCCCAGAAGCTGCGAGTACAGGGTTACCGCGGCGCAGAATTCCAGGGTTTCCAGGCGGTGGTAGGCCTGCTCCACGTCGGGGCCCCAGCATAGCGCCCCGTGGTTCTCGAGGAGGACGGCGTCGTAGTCCTCGAGGTAGGGGACCACCGCCTCGGCCAGTTCCGGGCTGCCCGGCGGTTGAAAGGGCACCAGGGGGACCTCGCCGAGGAAGATCACCGCCTCGGGGATGAGGTGCAGGTCCAGGGGCTTGCCGGCCACGGCGAAGGCCGTGCCCAGGGGCGGATGGGCGTGTACCACTCCCCCTATGTCCGTCTTTTCCCTGTACAGGCGCAGGTGCATGGGGGTCTCCGTGGTGGGATGGCCTTCCCCGCGCAGGACCTTTCCCTCCAGGTCCACGGCCAGGATTTGCTCCGGGCGCATGAATCCCTTGCTCACCAGCGTGGGGGTGATGAGGACCGTCTCCTCGTCCAGGCGGGCGGAGATGTTCCCGGAATTGGCGGATGCCATGCCCCGCTGCCAGACCCGCCATCCTATCTCGCAGATGAGCTCCCGGAGCCTCGATTCATCGCCCATGTCCGACCCCCGCTTTCCGCGTACCCCTCACCCTTCACCCTTTCGGGATCCTGGCCTTCACGTTGAACCTACCCTTCGCCCGTTCTGGATCTTGGTGTGCACGTGAACTTGCCTTTCACACGTTCTGGAACCCGTCTTCCATGTGAACTCGCCCTTCGCCCGTTCTGAACTCGCCTTTCACGCGAACCCGCCCTTCACCCGTTCTGGATCTTGGTGTGCACGCGAACTCACCCTTCACCCGTTCTGAATCTTGGTGTTCGCGTGAACTCGCCCTTCACACGTTCTGGAACCCGTCTTCCATGTGTACTCGCCTTTCACCCGTTCTGAACTCGCCTTTCACGCGAACCCGCCCTTCACCCGTTCTGGATCTTGGTGTGCACGTGAACTTGCCTTTCACACGTTCTGGAACCCGTCTTCCATGTGAACTCGCCCTTCATTCATTTTGGAACCTGGCTTCAGGTTAAAAGATCTTCTTCTCCCACCAGCGCTCCTTGCCGCCCCCCCTGCTCCTGTAGGTGCGCGCGTTTATTTTCTGCCGGGGTGCCGGAGGATCGGCCGCCTCTTCCGCCTCCGGACAGGGGTCTTCCAGCTCTTGCGCCCGCTCCTCGTGGTGCAGGACCAAGGCCGCCACCACCTTGGCGGGGGAGTCTTTCATGCGACCCAGCATCTCCTCCCAACCCTGCCGGGGGTTGCCCATGGCCCGGTAGACCTCCAGAAGGTGGTCGGCGAAAACGAAGGCCAGGGGCTTCAATTCCGACTCGTAGAGCTCCCGGTCTTCGGGAGTGAACTCCTCGAAGGGCACGTCCATGAGGTTCAGGAGGTGCTGGGGGGCTTGCAATCCTTTCTCCTCGAACTTACGCTCCAACTTCCTGGTGAAGAAACTGCGGATCACCTTTCGCGGGCTCTCGGTTCTCATGGTTTGCTCAGGGATTCCTTCCACCTTTCTCACCTCGACGCCGGTCCTTGCATCCTCCAGTGGATTCCACTCTTCAATATATCGGATGGGTGCGCCTTTTCTTGAACTAATCTATAATACGCTTGCACCCGGCTCAAAGAGGGGAGGGGCGGATTGAAGGACATCCTGCCTGCCCACATCGGCATCATCATGGACGGCAACGGGCGTTGGGCCCGGATGCGCGGCCTTCCCCGCATCGAGGGACACCGGCAGGGGGAGGAATCCATCATGGAGGCGGTGAGGTTCTGTGCCGCCCGGGGAATAAAGGCCCTCTCTCTCTTCGCCTTTTCCACCGAGAACTGGGAGCGTCCCCCGGAGGAAGTGCGCTTCCTGGTGAACATGAGCCGCGAGGTCCTGCGCAAGAGGCTGGAAGAGTTCATGGAGCTCGGGGTGCGCCTGAGGCACCTGGGGAGGAGGGACCGCATCCCGGAGAAGATACTGGCCTGGTTCGACCTCGCGGCCGCGGTGACCGCCGGGAACCGCGGCTTGAACCTGAATATAAATTTCAATTACGGCGGAAGGAGGGAGATCCTGGACGCCTCCCTACGGGCTGCGGAGGCGGTGAGGAGCGGGAGCCTGAGGCCGGAAGCAATAGACGAGGAGGCTTTGAGGGAGTTCTTCTATGCCCCCGATCTTCCGGACATGGACCTGCTCGTACGCACGGCCGGGGAGATGCGCATCAGCAACTTCATGCTCTGGCACCTCGCGGGGGCCGAGATAGTGGTTACGCCGGTGCTTTGGCCGGACTTCGGGAGGAAGGATCTGGAAAAAGCCCTCCAGGAATACCGGCGCCGGAAAGAGATGGAGGAAAGCGACTTCCATCCCCCCGCCGGGGGCCGGTTCCCGTAACCGTTGAGCTTCCCGGAAGAATCCTTCGCACGTGGTGCGGAACACCAGGATATTCCATACGAAAAAGCAAGGGATCGATGGCGTCAAGTATCGCCCGGTTGCGCGCCACGGCGGGATCCCACGCCCATAAAGGTCGGGGGTACCGAAATATTCCATACGAAAAAGCAAGGGATCGATGGCGTCAAATATCGCCCGGTTGCCGGTGCCGACGCCCCTTGAGCCCTGTTGTCAGAATGTGCCAAATTCCGTCTCGTGAACCGGGAACCCCGGGCTTCGCTTCCCGTGCCTGAGAAGAGGCGCATACGCGGACAGGGCATGCCTTAAAAAAGGATCAGGGAGCGCACTTGGGATGCCGAGAAAAAGGTTGGGCGGATGGAAGGAAAAATCGTCCCGGAGAAGAAAATAGGAAAGAGATAAGCTCGTGGAAAGGAGTGAGGAGATGGCTACCAAACCAGCGAAGAAGACCGCCGCCAAGAAGACCGCAGCCAAGAAGACCGCGGCCAAGAAGCCCGCAGCGAAGAAGACCGCCGCCAAGAAGACGGCGGCCAAGAAGACCGCGGCCAAGAAGCCCGCAGCAAAGAAGCCCGCAGCCAAGAAGACCGCGGCGAAGAAGACCGCAGCCAAGAAGACGGCGGCGAAGAAGACCGCAGCCAAGAAGCCCGCGGCCAAGAAGACGGCGGCCAAGAAGTAGCGGGGTCCCATACCCTCGGGGCAGCTCCCCGGTTTTACTTCACCGGGTTCCGCCGGGCGAACGGGGAAGAGAACCGGGGAGCCCGTTTTTTGACCGCATCAACCCCATGTGTCTATACTCATGTACATGGGGAGCAAGACGGTTCTGGTGATCGAGGACGACCGCTCCATCGCCAGGCTTATCGAGATAGTGCTCAGCGGCAAAGGTTTCCATACCCACGTCTGTCTCGACGCCTCCAGCGCGCTGGAGATCTCTAACCGCGTCCGGCCCGACCTGGTAATCCTTGACATCCACATGCCGCGGCGTAGCGGCTTCAACGTCCTTAGGCGTCTCCGGCAGGATGAAGCGACGCACGACACGCCCATAGTGGTCTTCTCCGTCCTCACCCGCCGGAAGAGCATCGAACAGCTGGCCAGGATGGGGGCCAGCGATTTCGTGTGCAAGAGCGAAGGCGTGGAAGCGTTGGTGGAGAGGGTCATGGCTATCCTGTCCTGAACGGCGGGGAGAAGGTGAGGGTGATGGAGGTTCTCGAGGCCATAAGGAAAAGGAGAAGCATTCGTAGGTTCGAGGACCGGCCGGTACCGGAGGAACAGGTAAGAGAGATACTGGAGGCGGCCAGGCTTGCACCCTCGGCCAGCAACCTTCAGACCTGGAAATTCAAGGTGGTTACCGACCCCCGGCTCCGCAAGCTGCTGCGCGAAGCGGCCTTCGATCAGAAGTTCGTGGAGCGGGCCCCGGTGGTCATCGTGGCCTGCGCCGACTTTTCCGCCTTCGGCGAGCGCTCCAAAAGGACGCTGGAGCTTCTCCGCTCGGGGGCGGTAAGGCCCAGCATGGAGATGATCCTGCGCTTCCTGCGCCGGGAGGGGGATGCGGGTATGGAGGAGAGGAACCTGATCAGCGCCTGCATCAACGTGAGCATCGCCGTCCAGAACATGGTGCTCGCGGCCACTTCCCTCGGGTTGGGGACCTGCTGGGTGCGGGCCTTCGACCCCGAGAAGGTGGCGGAGATACTCTCCCTCCCCCCCGAGTGCCCGCCTCTCATCCTGCTCCCCCTGGGATACCCCCGCGAGGATCCCGATCCACGCAGCCGCAAAACCCTGGAGGAAATCTTGCTTTAACCGAGGAAAGCGGGGATCCCGCCGGCTTACGCCCCACGGGTTTCCTCTTCCCGCTTTTCTTGCGGAGATTCTCGACGGGCCACGGGGGTGAGTGGCGGGCTCAACCTTCGCATGGCGCGCCGGGGTCTCCTTGGCGGCCGGAAAACCAGTCCGCCAGGCGGCAGAGGGTGCAGGGATCCTGAGTGGCTGGCTCTCCGCAGCGGGAACAGGGCCTCGCCGGGACCAAGGAATCCGGGTCTCGTGGGGGGAGCATCTCCCTCAGGGAGAGAGCGAGCTGCAGTTTGCTGGAAGGAATTACCTTCTCCATGTGCTCGAAGACCTCCTTGAGGGCATGGCCGTGGGGGCTCCAGGTGGGACATTTCTCCTCGAACACGGGGAGACCGCGCAGCCGGCAGTAGACCAGGTTCAATCTCTCCGGCATGTAGTAAAGGGGCTTTATCTTGCGTACCAACCCGTTCTCCGGCGGGAGCACCGGCTGCGGGACCAGGTACTTGCGGGAGAGCAGGTTCTTGAAGGCGAAGAGGAGGATGTCCTCCAGGGTATGGGCGGTGGCCACCGCCTGCGCTCCCATCCTGTTTGCCTCGCGGTTGAAGAGGGCTCGCTTGATGGCCCCGCACACGGCGCACGGATGCCATCCCTTGACGCGCTGCACGCGCAGCCCCATGTCCCCGATGCGGACCACCCGGAGCTCCACCTGCGCCAGGGCGCACTGCTCCTCCACCACCTTGAGGTTGCGGTCGGAGAAGTCCCCCATGTTGAGATGGAAATGGAGGGCCGCGAGGTCGAAGCCCATGACCACCCCCAGTCGCTTCAAGGCGTAAAGGAGGGCCACCGAGTCCTTGCCGCCCGAAAGGGCCACTACCACCTTCTCCCCTTCCCTCACCATGTCGTGGTTTTCCAGGGCGCGCCTTATGCGCCTCTCGAAGAAGCGGAGGTAGCACGGCGGGCATAGCTTAAGGTTGAATTCCGTCAAGCGCAAAACATGGGTCCGCGCTCCGCAGATGCGGCAACGACCCTCCACGGTGTGCACGGGAAGCGATTCCCTGCCGTCCATGGGAACAATTTTACAAAAGGGGGATCGAGGGTTGGAATGCGGAGGGATCGAGAAAGAAGGGCCGGTATCCTGCCGACGCCACGCCTCACTCCCCTGGCGGAGGGTAGTTCAGAGCCCGGAAGGACTTCCCCTTCCGCCGGCTGGTGAGTTTAAGGCCGTGATGCACTCGATGGGCGTGGCGGTTCGGAGCCCGGAAGGACTTCCCCTTCCGCCGGCAGGGCCAGGGGAAGCCGGGTGACCAGGGTCAGCCACCCTCCCGAAGCCCTTATCACGCTGAAGATGCCACCGTGGGCGGCGATGATGCGGCGGGCTATGGCCAGGTCCAGATCCTCCTCGCTGGCGTCCCAGTGGGCCATGGGGTGGAGCTTGGGACTCTCGCCCAGGAAGGTCGCCTGGCGGTTCCGCACGTTGACCGTGTACACCAGCTCCTCCCCTTCCGCCTTCAGGGAAATGCGTACCTCCGAACCGCTGCCGAAGCGGCGCGAGATGAAATAGAACATGCCGTTTAGGGCCCGGCTCATCCTCTTCACGTCCACCATGGCCGGCGGTAGGTCGGGGGAAAAGTTGCGCACCACCCCTCGGACGTCGCACACCTGTTCCAGGGCGGGCAATCCCGCCTCGACCAGTTTCTCCAGCGGGTAGAGCTCGCGCTGCAAGGTGGCCTTTCCGGATTCCAGGCGCGAGACGTCCAGGAGGTCCTCTACCAGTCGCCCGAGATTCTCGGACTCGCGGCGGATGATGGCCAGGTATTCTTTCTCCGTGTCCGGATCCAGCGGCTTGGAGGCCAGCATCTCGCCGAAGCCCTGCAGCGAGGTGATGGGGGTGCGCATCTCGAAGCTCACCGCGGAGACGAAGCCCGATGCCGCTCGGTTCCGGTCCGCGAGTTTGCGCAGTTCCTCCATGGAACGGGATCTTTCCCGGTTCTGACGCCGGGCTTCCGCGCTCAGTCGCTGGAACAGGAAGGAGACCAGGATGAGGAAGAAGACCTGCGAACATATGAGCTGGGTGTCTCCGGCCGCCGGGCGGTGGAAGATTATGGAAGCCGTCAAGTAGGCGACCACGGATGCGCTCATCAAGAGCGCGGAGAGAAACGGGGTGGAAAGCATCCCGCAGCCGAAGGCGGTGATCAGGAGGAGCAAGGGGAAGAGAGGGCTTTTCGCTCCCCCGCTCAGGGAGATCGCCTCCGCTAACAGGGCCAGGTCGAGTACCAAAATGATAAACACCAGGGGGAGCAGGAAACGGCTCAGGGTGCCTTCCCGGTAAGGCAGGACCACGGTGACCGTGTTGATCAGCAGGATTCCCAGCAGGGGAAGAAGCACGGCGAAGGTGTTCACCTCCTCCCTGTGGGGCAACAAGAGCAGCGCCGCGGCCAAAGGGACGGTCACCCAGATGAAATTACCCAGAGTCCGGGCCATATTGCCCCTGAACATACCGACTCACCCCCGGTGCATGTCCTCCCGGACGCCGGGAGGAGGAAGTCGCGTTCCCGGTTCAACCCCCGGGCCTTGGAGGTGGATCCCGAAGCGACCCGGCGAACGGGTTGTTTTGCCCCTCAACGGCTCTCACCCCCGCGGATGGGAAGGTACACGGTGAAGGTGCTCCCCCTGCCGGGTTCGCTCTGGGCGGTTATCTTTCCGCCGTGCAGTTCCACCAGGTGCTTGACGATGGCTAAACCCAGGCCGGTGCCGCTGATGCCCGTGGCTTCGTCCCGCTCCACGCGGCTGAACTTCTCGAAGATGCGGGGAAGCTCCTCGGCGGGGATTCCTATCCCCTCGTCCCGCACGGATATGGTCACGTACCTTCCCTCTCGACCCGTCTCCACCTCCACCCTCCCGCCCCCGGGCGAGTACTTTATAGCGTTGCTGAGCAGGTTCTGTAGCACCTGGCGGAGGCGCTCCGGATCGGCGAAAACGGTGGGTATGTCGCGGGACCCCTTGTACTCCAGTCGGTGGACGTCCGTCTGGGAACGGAAGAATTCCATCTCCCCGAGTACCAGCTCGGGCACGTCCACCGGTTCGCGGTTGAGCTCCAGGCCGGCTTCGATCCTCGAGAGGTTCAGGAGGTTGGTGACCAGGCGGGAGAGGCGTTCCGATTCCGTGAGGATTATACGGTAGTATTCCTTCCGCTTCTCCGGCGGAGTGTCCGGGGAGGCGGCCATCTCGCTGAAACCCTGGATAGAGGTGAGGGGCGTGCGTATCTCGTGGGCCACCATGGACACGTATTCCGATTTGGCCTTCTCCAGCCGGCGTATGAAGTCGCCCAGCCCGGCCATCTCCCGGCGCGACTGCTCCAGGCGCCACAGTTCCAGGGCCAGGCGGTTGGAGAGGAAGCAGGCCAGGTAGAGGTAGACCACGTTGAAGGCGAGCGGCTGCAGGTCCTGCGCCGTGAAGGGACGGGAGGAAAGGGATACGGCCAGGTACAGGCCGGCCAGCATGGAGGTGCTCAAAAGCGCCGTCCACAGCTCGAAGAAGGCTCCGGCTATCACCGGTCCCGGGAGCAGGGTGTAATAGAGGGGGCTGGACAGCTTGTCGCTGAAGAAGACGGCGGCGCATGCCAGGGCATAGTAGGCGGCAAGCCCCAGGAAGAAGGGCGGGACGCGGGCAAGGATCTTCCCCTGCCTGCTGGGGTAGAGGAGGATGAGGTGATGGGCGAATACCAGTATGGAGAGGGCGGCCAGGATCACGTAGAGCATGGAGTGGTCCATCTTCTGGTCGTGGGGCAGGTGGATGATGAGGGCGGCCGCCAGTATGCCCACGGCCGCGAAGGCGGTCAACTGCTCGGCCAGCTTCCTCTGGAAGTCGGTTTCCATGGCTCGCCGCTCATCTCCTCGACGGTAAGGACCCAAGCGGTGTCCTCCGCCCAGCCCGCTCCCCGCGGGTATCCCGGCACGCGTGCCCGTTTCTCCGGCGGGACGCGCGCCGCCTCCACCCCATTCTATCCTCCGGGGGGCGTTTCTTGCCCCACGCCCTCCCTGGTCCATAGGTCGGGAAGGCCGGGTTTCTCCTTGAGCGGAGCGTTTTCAGCCCATAACCACCGGGACGCCGAGCCGGGGGGTTCGCGGGTCCACGGGTAGCGGGGTAGTTCGGTTTCCGCATCCGGATCGGCTGTCGCAGGCGGGGGGTTGTGCCGGCGGCGAGGAAAGGCCCCTCCCCACCTTCATTGTGGGTGAAAGGAGAGGAAGGAGAAAGAAAGTAAGCCCCCCGCATGGAGGCCGGTTCTTGGGCCCGTCTCCAGTGTCCCCGCGGTGGAAGAATAGCGAAGCGCCGCAGCGTTCGTAAACATATATTGAGCATATCCCCAAGGGCGGGGAAACGCGGAATCCGCGGCCAGCATGTACTCCCGCCATGGCATAACCGAATGGAGAAAGGCAAGGCCCAGCGGCAAAACGCAAGGTGGCGGGTGGGCTTCCGATTGATAAACAAAGGGGCGTGAGGGTTTACGGGCAAAGGCGAGGGGGCGGGCCCCGGCCCGCCCCCGACACCTTCGTTGGTGGCTATCAGTATTCCATTATCTGGGAAAGGGGTATGTCCGCCAGGTGGGTGCTGGTGAAGTAGGTGCTGCCGTCCCTCGCCCACCCCAGTTCCTGGGCATAGCCGTAGGGGTTCACGTGATAGGTATAGGTTTTGCTGGGCAGGCTCCAGTCCCACGTCTCCAGCAGACCGTTGACCTCGATGTAGGCGGTGGCGGGATCGATGGCCGCGCCGTTGGTGTCGAAGGTGAAGAAGAGGCGCACGCTCCCGCCGAGGTGATCGGGGTAGCGGGCCCCGAGGTCGTTATGGGTATGGTTTCCCCTCCTCCAGAGATAGGAGCTGTTGCTGCAGCTCTTGCCGTAGAGGATATAGGACCGGCCTCCGCTGTGCAGGATTAGCTGGAGGGGCATGTAATCCAGGGGCCGGTCGTTGGTCAGCCACTCCACGGTGATGTACAGGTGCACGTAATTGGCCCCGCTCCAGGCGGCGTTGTATTCACCGGGCGAATAGACGTTGATGATGACGCTCTGAGGGTCGACGTCCGCAGAGGGCATGGCGTTCCGGAAGATGTAGCGGTAGTCTCCCCAGGTGACATGGGGCTTGGTGGGTTCCGCGGAAACCTGTTCCTCTTGCGCCGCCTCTTGCCGGCCCGTCCCCTCCGTCCCCCCTTCCTGGGCCCATGACCAACCCATGAGCATGACCAGGAGGAGGGAGCATATCACGGCGATGAGAATAGACCTCTTCATCCCTCGACCCCCTTCCCGTCCTTCTCCTTTCCGGAAAAAGGAAATTACTTTCCAAGCCTTCCAATTTTAACATATCGGCACCTGCCGCCGCTGCCTTGACCCGACGGCAGGACAACGTGGTCGCGTGAAGGGTAGAGAGGAGCGGCAAGCGGTTTGACTTGGCGGTAGTGGATAGGGATTTTGGCGTCCCTTTCATTCCCTTCGTTCTATCTCTTGGATGGAAAGATATTCAGGCATGTCACCATAATTTGGGCATGTCGCCATGAGCCAGTCCGATTGAGGAGCCGGGATCTTCAAGCTTGGAATCCGGCATTGCCCCGCCACAAGAGGGTAATGAGAACTAGGTCTCGATCACCCCCGCGCTCCGATTTGAGGAACTTTTCGGGAAACATACAACTTTAAAGCGTCCTTCTCACGGCGGTAAGCGTTTCGCCATGACGGAAGGAGGCTGGATGGATGCGCTACGTTCCGAATGTGCTCCGCGCGCTCAGAGCAGGAAAGCGAGGTACAACCACGGCGTTTTACCGGTCTTGGGTGCCTTGCCCGGGCTTGGCGCCGGGCATTTGGCTCCCGGCAGGGCTCACGTTCCGGGGACGCCGCTCTCCAGCTCCTCCTCCAGGGCGTCCACCACGCTGGTGTAGGCCACGATGCTGCGGTGGACGCGTTCCATGGCCCCGGAGAACTTCTCCGCCAGGAGGGGGTCCTCGGTGACCTCCTTCATCTGGCGCAGGATGTCCAGGACCTGCTTCATGGAACGGACGAAATCGCCGGCGGAGTACTGGGGGTAGGCGGAGGAGATGTAGGAGAGGTCCTCGCCGGAGGCCCAGTCGTGGACCACGGCCATGAAGCCCGGGTCCAGGGAGCGCAGGAGGTCAAGCCCCTCCCGCCTCTCCAGGGCCTTTATCCTCCCCTCGAGGCCGCGGGCCGCGGCCAGTGCCTCCTCCAGGGCGGGGGTGGGTATGCGGGGGGCTTGCGCCGGCTCCCGGTAGGGTTTCCCTCCCCGGCGGCGGGATGTCGGCCCCTCCCGGGTCTCGAAGACGAAGGCGGAGGCCAGGGCCGCGGTCTCCGCCTCGTCCAGGCGGTAGAACAGGCCCTCCTCCAGGCATTCCACCAGGGTGAGGTCGCACTCGTTGTAGATGCGGGAGAGGACGATGCCCTTGGAGGTGGGTTTATCCCCCTCCAGGTAGCCCAGCCGCTCCAGGACCCGCATCACGTTGGCCAAGCGACGGGAGGAGACGTCGCTGCGCGCCTCCATCTGCCGCTGCACGCGGTCCATCTCCGCCTGCAGGTTGCGGATGTTCCGGCAGGCTTCCAGGCAGGCCTCGCGCCTATCGCAGGCGTGGCACGGGCTTTTCTCCAGCTCTTCCCTCAGGGAGGAGATCTTTTCGCGGTGGGGGTGGTGGAACTCCTCCTCCCACTCCTGCGGAGGCGGGACGCGGAAACCGGCCAGGGCCCGCCGCAGCCTTTTCTCGTCGGCCTTGCTCCGCACGGGGAGGAAGGGTTTGCCCAGGTGGCCGATGACCTGGGGTGGATATGGAAAATTCTGGTAGGATACTTTCAACACGCGGCCTCTGTCGTCCAGGGCGGTGAGGCGGGGTTCGCCGTGCTTGTCCTCCGAGATGGAGAGCACCGCCGCCGCCCGCCGGGAACCCCTGCGGTGGAGGACCAGGACGTCGCCGGGAACCAGCTCCTCCAGCTCCCGGTTGACCAGCTCCCGCCTGCGGCGCTTCCGCTCGGCGGCCATCTCCTTCTCCAGGCGGGATACCTCCTCGCGGGAGAGGAGGTAGGCCATGGGATCCCCGCGGTCGCATTCCATCTTTTTCCTGTGGTTCCGAATCCGCCTGGCCAGGCGGGACCGGGAGCGCTCCAGGCGCACCACCTCCCGGTCGGCATGAAACTGGGCGAAGCTGGAGTTGAGCATGTGCACGGTGGTCTCCACGTCGTAGTAGTGCAGCAGGTTTACCACCATGTTGTAGGATAGGGAAAAACTGGAAGTGATGGGCAGGCTTTCCATCTCCGCCAGCCTGCGCACCTGGGAGAAGGGCACCATGGGGTTGTAGAGGGTGACCGCGTTCCCCACCTTGTCGATCCCCCGGCGGCCGGCCCGACCGGTGAACTGGGTGTACTCGGTGGGGGTGAGGAACTCGTGGGACTCCCCGGTGAACTTGAACAGGGACTCGATGACCACCGTCTTGGCGGGCATGTTTATGCCCAGGGAAAGGGTTTCCGTGGCGAAGACCACCTTCACCAGCCCCTGGGCGAAGAGGTCCTCCACTATCTCCTTGAAGATGGGTAGGTGCCCGGCGTGGTGGGAGGCCAGCCCGCGTTTCAGGGCCTCCAGCCAGAGGTCGAAGCCGAAGACTCTGAGGTCCTCCTCGGGGAGCCAGGCCACCCTGGCCAGGGCCTGTTCCTCGATAGCCCTTTTTTCCTGCGCGGTGGTGAGGTCGATCCCCTCCTCCAGGCAGTGGGCCACTCCCGCGTCGCAACCCGCGCGGCTGAAAATGAAGTAGATGGCCGGGAGCATCCCCGACTTGCGCAGCCTGTCCACCACGTCCGCCCGGCGCGGTATGAGGTGACGGGTTCGGGGCCTCCTTCCCCCGCCGCCCCTCTGCTTCATGGAGCGCTCGTATTCCTCCACCACCCCCGGGGCACGGTCGGAGAGGAGGTTGACCATGATGCCCCCTATGAAATAGTAGTGCCGCAGGGGTACGGGGCGCCGGTCGTGATAAACCACGTCCACGTCGCCCCGCAGGTCGTTCAGCCAATCCCCGAACTCCCCGTAGTTGGAGACCGTGGCCGAGAGGGCCACGATCTTGATGTCCGTGGGCAGGTGGATGATGATCTCCTCCCACACCGGGCCCCTAAAGGGGTCCATGAGGTAATGGCATTCGTCCAGGACCACGTAGCGCAGGTCGTAGAGGTCCGGGGAGCGCTCGTAGATCATGTTCCGCAGCACCTCGGTGGTCATGATCACCACCGGAGCCTGGGGGTTGATGCTGTTATCGCCGGTGAGTAGGCCCACCTTGTCCGGGCCGTAGGCGGCGCCGAAGTCGCGGAATTTCTGGTTGCTGAGCGCCTTGAGCGGGGTGGTGTAAAAGGTCCTCCCCCCGGTCCGCTCCGCCATCCACACCGCGAACTCGGCCACCACCGTCTTTCCCGACCCGGTGGGAGCCACCACCAGGACGGAGCGGTCACGGGCCAGGCTCTCGATGGCTTGGAGCTGGAAATCATCCAGGGGGAAGGGATAGCGCGCGGTGAACTCCGCGATCAGGTCCATCTCCCGTTCTCTCTCCACGCCTCCATTGTAGCAGAAGGACAGTGGGAGGGTTTAAAACGCGAGCGTGGGTACGTTTCTTGAGGAAGGAGTTCTATCGTCCTTTAAGGCTCGGCTGGTGGCGACCTCACGGATATGTTCAAGGGAACGCGGAAGGGAACGCGGCAGGCGTGGCTTGAGGGGCGAAGGGGAGCGTTCCGTTTGATGTGGGCGGGATGACGGTGATCGTGGAGGCCCTGGTGGTCGTGGATTATCCTGGTCGGTATGGGATGGGGGGCGCGACAGGCATGGATTGCGAGACCGGAAGACAGTCCCTACAAGCGCTTCACCCGTGGGCGAGCGATGTCCTATGGTGAGGACCTTTGCCGACGGGCCCAGGTTCCGTTAACCTGGGGCGGGAGAAGGATATGAAGCGAGATCTATCCTTGGAGGTCGTGGAGCCGGGAGGGGAGCGGGAGCTCCTGGCCTTCCTGGAGCGCGACCCGGTGGCCAACCTCCGCCTGGTATGGGCGGTGAGGCGCTGGGGGCTCTTCAACCTGGGCCTGGCGGAGCAGGGCGCTTTTCTCGCCGCGAGGCACGGGGGGCGGATAAGGGGAGTCCTCTTCCGCGACAACCTGGGAATATGGAGGTTGGCCGCCGGCGAGGAGGAGGCCGGGATCCTGGCCCGGGCCGCCCTGGACCTCTGGGGACCCCCGGAAGCGGTGGCCGGCAAGGGCGAGGAAGTGGAGTACCTGCTGGCGGGGTTTCCGGAACTTTCCAGGAGAGTGCGCCGCCGGGAAGAGGAGGTCACCCTGGTCCTGGAGAGGGGACGTTTCGCGCCCCGGGGGAGCGAGCTCGTCCGCGTGGCCGGGGAGGAGGACCTGGATTCCCTGGTCCGCCTGGAGAGGGCCTTCCAGCTCGAGTACCTGGGAAGCGTTTCCAGGGACTGGGAGATTCGGCTGCGCATGTTGCGGCTGGCGGAGGCGGGTGCCGCCGCGATCGCCCTCTGGGAGGGGAGGGTGGCGGCCAAGGCGGAGATGGAGGCGGTCACCCCGCGGGCGGACGAGCTCGGAGGCGTTTACACCCTCCCGGATTACCGCCGCCGGGGGCTGGCGGCGGCGGCCTGCAGCCTGCTCTGCGGACGCTCCCTTGCGCGGGGAAAGGTTGTGCGCCTGGAGGCGCGCAGGGATAACTATGCCGCACTTTCCCTCTACCGCGGCCTCGGCTTCCGCGATCTCTGGCCCCACGTGGTCGTGGTCTTCTCCTGAGGGACGGCGAGGCCCGCGCGGCGTTTTCGAGGAAGCCTTCGGTAGCGGTCTCGCTCGCTGGAACGCTCGCTGCGACCGACCGAAGGCTTCCTTCAGGGGAACCTGGCTTCCCGCCGGACATGGGGTAGAGGGGCCGCCGGAAAACGCAACCCCCACGAAACGCTCGCTATCTCGCCTCGACCTGCCCCGCCTCCGCCATCAGGGCCTTGATGTCCATGGGGGCGGGTTTTCCCGGGTCCAGATGCAGGTTGATAGCCTCCAGCTCGCAGCGGGAGGCGCACACCCCGCAACCGAAACAGCGCTCGGGGTCCACCTCCGCCACCAGCTCCTCCCCCAACCTGATCGCCCGGAAGGGGCAGGCCTCCACGCAGTTACCGCAGCCGCTGCATTCCTCGGCGTCCACCCGGGCCACGTACCCGGAAGAACAGATGTTGGGGGAGCCGAAGGCCAGGTAGGATTTCATCCCTATACAGCAGCAGGAGCAGCAGTTGCAGATGGCGAAGAAACGCCCCCCGGCGGCGTCCTTGAAGTAGGCGCAGTGCACGTGACCCCTCTCGTGTTCCTCCCGGAGGATGCGCGTGGCCTCCTCGGGGAGGATGCGCCTGAAGTTGTTGGGCTTGTGCTCCTCCAGGAAGCCCAGGAAGGGCTCCCCCACCACCAGGCAGACATCCAGGGGGAGGCAAGGGTTGTTCTGCGTGTGCCGGCAGGGGCACTCGATGACCCCGAGGTGGTCCGGGTCCTCGAGGATGATGTCGTTGGCGATGGGGTAGGGGATGACCTTCTCCTGGCGGGGGAGGTAGACGTTCTCCTTCACGTTCACCAGGTCCACGGCGTGCTCCGTGCGCACCACCTTGGCGTGGTAGGTGCTGGTGGCCGGGTCGAGGGTCTCCCGCGCCACCTTCCCCACCACCACCTCCAGGATCTCATCCAGCTCGGGGGGAAGGTCGTGGGGAGGCTCCTTCTCCGCCATGTTCACCAGCTTGCCCAGGCGGTAGACGTAAGCGTTGGGGAACCTCCCGTAGAGGTAGCCGTGGATGAAGCCCTCCAGGTTGCGGTTGCCGAACATCCGGAAATAGCGCTTGACCGCGTCACGCATGTGCCTCCCTCCCTTTCCGTGCCATCTCCCCTCCCGGACGGTGGTATTATACCTGAATCGCCTCCCGGCAATACGGGAAGTGGCGGCGCGAGAAGCGGTTTCCCTTCTGGCGCCGGTCCTTGCGTGATGTCGCCAGTTCTACCCGCACCTTCGATGCCATGTAAGACTCCCGGTACGATGCGGAATCGCGAGGCCACGTAGTCACTGAGGGGAAGGGTAGGGAGCGGTTTCCGCCGTGCACGTCTTCCCGAAATGGGATTTAATATTGGTGGCCCATGCCGGGAAGGGTACCTGGTACGGGGGCTTGTGCCCCGTGGTTTGGTGGCGGTATGCGGAGCCGGGAAGGAGACGACGGGGTGCCGAAGTCCCCTCGGCCTCCGCGGGGGACGGGTCGTGCAGCGGTCTATGCACCTGGGAGGGAAGATGTCCGAGGGAGAGTTCTGGAACCCGGGGATGGAGCTCCTCTCCGGGGAGGAGATACGGAGCCTGCAGCTCCGGAAACTGAGGGAGGTGCTGGAACGGTGCCTCCATAGTCCCTTTTACCGGCAGTGGTTCCGGGATGCGGGTTTCGAGCCCCGAAAACTGGCCGCCATCGAGGACCTCCGTGCCCTACCCCTCATGGACAAGGAGACCCTGCGCGGAGGGGATCCGCGGCGCTTCCTCACCGTGCCCCTGGAGGAGGTGGTGCGCCTACATTCCTCGTCCGGGACCACCGGGCAGGCCACGGTCATCTTCCACACCGCCCGCGACATCGAGGCCTGGACGGAGCTGGTGGCCCGTTGCATGTACATGACCGGCGTGCGCCGCTCCGACGTCTTCCAGAACATGATGGGGTACGGGCTCTTCACCGGGGGCCTTGGCTTTCACTACGCCGCGGAGAGGATCGGGGCCCTGGTCATCCCGGCGGGGTCCGGGAACAGCAAGCGCCAGATACAGCTGATGCGGGATTTCGGGACCACGGTGGTCCACGTCATCCCCAGCTACGCCCTCTACCTCCTGGACGTCTTCCGCGAGCTGGGGCTGGACCCGCGCCGCGACACCAGCCTGCGCATAGCTTTCATAGGCGCCGAACCCCACACCGAGAGCCTGCGCCGCCGGCTGGAGGAGTCCTACGGGTTCAAGGCCTACAATTCCTACGGGCTTTCGGAGATGAGCGGTCCGGGGGTGGCCTTCGAGTGTCCCTTCCAGGAGGGGATGCACGTCTGGGAGGACAGTTTCATCCTGGAGGTTATCGACCCCGAGACCCTGGAACCCGTTCCCGATGGCGAGGAGGGCGAGCTGGTCTTCACCACCCTCCACCGGGAGGGCATGCCCCTCCTGCGCTACCGTACCCACGACCTGGCCCGCGTCCTCCCCGGGCCCTGCCGCTGCGGGCGGGCACACCGGCGCATATCGCGGATCAAAGGGCGCACGGACGACATGTTCATCGTCAAGGGGGTCAACGTCTTCCCCATGCAGGTAGAGAGGGCGCTCCTGGGGGTCCTGGGGGTGGGCTCCAACTATCGCATCGTGCTGGAGACGGTGGACAACCGGGACGAGATGCGGGTGCAGGTGGAGGTCTCCGGGGAACTCTGGCACGGCGAGGTCAGGGAATTGAACCAGCTCCGCCGCCGCATCGTGCAGGAACTGCGCCAGGAGATCCTGGTCACCCCGCGGGTGGAGCTCATGGAACCGGGGTCCCTCCCCGCGGGGGAGGGCAAGGCGGTGCGGGTGGTGGACATGCGGGAGCACGCGAAGGGGGATTGACCATGGCGCACCAGGTGAACGTCTTCGCCCGTAACCAGCCCGGACGGCTGGAGAGGTTGACCCAGGTGCTCATGGAGGAGAACGTGAACATCCGGGCCATAACCATCGCCGGCGCCGAGGATTTCGGGGTGGTGAAGCTACTGGTGGATGACCCCCAGAGGGCCCACCGGGCCCTCCAGAGGGAGGGTTTTTCCGCCTACCTCAAGGAGGTCATCGCCGTGATCATGGACGACCGGCCGGGCGGCCTGCACCGCGTCTGCCGGGCCCTCGGGGAGAAGGGGGTGAACATAGAGGACGCCTACGGCTTCGTGGTCCAGGACCGCCGCATCGCCGTTCTGGTGGTGGAGGTGGAGAAGATCCCCGAGGCCGAGGAGGTCCTCAAGTCGAGCGGCTTCGAACTCATGAGCGATGAGGAACTCTACGCCCTCTGATCCATCGCCGGCGCAAGGTCGAGCCGCAGGGGGTTCCTCCCGGACGGGAAGGCCTCGCGGCTCACAATGGCGGCTTCACAGAGGATGCGGTGCTTTCCGCGGCGTGGGGTCTAGGTTTATCTCCCGGAGAAGCCTTAGCTCCTCCACCTTTTCGCCCTTGCCCTCCATGCCGTAGATGCGGGGGGTCATCACGGAGAGGAAGGCGTTGACCACGCGGGGATCGAACTGCACCCCGCTGTAGGCGGCTATCTCCTTGACGGCCTCCTTGACCTCCATGACGTCCCGGTAGGCCCTCCACGAGGTCATGGCCACGAAGGCGTCGGCCACACTCAGGATGCGCGACCCGAGGGGTATGGATTCCCCCTTCAACCCGTCCGGGTAGCCCATGCCGTTCCACCATTCGTGGTGCCCACGGACGATGGGGATGATCTCCCAGTTGGGGCGGATGGCCGCCAGCATCTCCGCCCCCAGCCTGGGGTGTTGCTTTATCATCTCCTTGTCCGCGGGCACCAGTTCCCCAGCCCGGAAAGCGGCGTCCGAGAGCTGGCCCGCCACCTGGAGCATGCCTATGTCCATGAGGCTGGCAGCCCTTTCCACCAGGCGCACGTAGTCCTCGTCCAGCTCCATGCGGCGGGCGATCTCCACGGCGTAGAAGGCCACCCTCTTCCAGTGCCCCTTCATGTGGGGCATCTTCTTCTCCAGCTTGGCGTGGAGGTCGTCGGTTATGGCCACCAGCTTGGATACCTCGAGGAGGGCGGTCAGGTCTTCCAGCTTTTTCCGCAAGGCGTCCGTGGTGCTGCGCAGCTCCTCGAAGACCTTCAAGGACTGCCGGCTGTAATCCCTTTCCCTCCTCATCAGGTAAAGGACAAAGGCCACGATGAGGAGGGCGAGGCTTACGCGGGTGACGTTGTTGAAATATTCGGACCCGAAGAGCCCGCTGAGCATCTCCAGGTTGAAGGCATATACAACCACGGCGATGCCCAGGATGAGGGCCACCACCACGGCCAGGTAGAGGACGTCCCTCCTCCCCCTGTCGAACTGCAGGATCTCCTCCTTGGGCGCGGTGGTGACTTCTTCCTCTTGCGGCGAGGGAACCTGCCTGCCCTGGACAGGCTCGCCTTCCGGAGCCCTTGGTCTCCTTCTGAACATCTTCCACTCCCTCCTGAAACTCGCCCTCCCCGCTGCCTCGCGCTGTGCTTTATCCCCACACCCGCAACCTCGGAGAGGGGCATCGCCTTTCCGCATCACCCAAACGGGTTATTGGGGAGCGAAGGATGGGGGAAAAGCGCGGCCTTACTCCTCGTCCGGGTAGAGGGTGGGCTGGGGAACGGTCCGCGTGGGGGTCCAGGAGCGGCGGGCGTCGATCACGTGCACCACTTGCCATCCCCGCTCCTCCAGGGCCTGGGCGATGAAACGCCGGTGGCATTTCCAGGGGAGGAGCTCGGCGCACACCACGGCCGTGGGCTTCTCCGCCGCCGCCCTCTCCAGCTCCTCCATGCCGCTCTTGAAGTCCGTGGTCTGCATGTGCGCCTGGTAGCCGCCCTTGCGGTAACCACCCAGGAGGCCGCCCATCCAGATGTATTCGATCCCGTTCTCCTCCAGGAACGCGGAGAGGGCCTCCCGGGAGAAATGGGGATATCTCCGGCTGGTAGGGAAGGACCTCACGTCGCAGACGCGCCTTATGTCCCAGGCCTCGAGAACGGCCAGGAACTCCTCGCGGGTCCGAGTGCTGGTTCCCAGGGTGAAGACCTTCTTGGCCTGGGCAGCGTCCCTCAACTCGACCATCTCCCCAAGGGGTGCCTTTCCCGATCCGCGGCCGTTGGCGGGTTCCCCTGTCCTGGAAGGCGAACGAGGTCGACCCGGGTGGGGCGGGTTAATAGGCCCTCCTCCCAGGAGCGGGTTCCCCTGTCCACGACGGCGCCCGAGGTCCAGCGCGGGGCCCTCTTGCCGACGGCGGTACGGCTCGGCCGCCGGGCACCCTTCCGGGGCCGCAGCCGCCCCGTGGACGGCCGGGACGCGTGGGTAAAGTATGGGCTAGGGCTCGGGGCGTTCCTCGGGTTCAAGGCGCTCCCCGGGCTCGTTTTCCGTTCCCTTCCCCTCCAGGACGGCGGACGCCCTTTCCAGGACCTCCCGCTCACCCTTGTAGGAAAGGGCCTCCATGGCCTGCCGGAGGGGCATCCATTCCACGCCCTCCACCTCCCAATCGTGCCCCTCCTCGCTACCGCCCCTGTAGCGCAGGAGATAGAAGTGGACCAGCTTGAAGTAACGGGTGTCCTCCTCGGGGGAATAGTAATAATAGCGGATGTAACCCAGGGGAGCCACGGGCTCGCCCTCCATGCCCGTTTCCTCCCGGACCTCGCGCACCGCGGTATCCCGGGGATCTTCCCCCTCCTCTACCAGGCCTTTGGGGAGGGCGTATACCTTTCCGCCCTTCAGCCGGATGACGGCTACCTCGTATCCGCCGTCCGCGGGGCGAAAGAGGACCCCGCCCGAGGATATCTGTCTCCCGTATTTCATGGTCCCCCGCTGAACCGCGCATCCTGCTACCGTTTTATATATCAAGGTATCTCTTTTTGCCGCCCTTGCCTACCGGGTGGGCCTCGCGGGCGGGGAAGGGGCAAGCGGGGCAAGGACGTGGGCATGCCTCGTCGGGGTTGAACCACGCCCCGTCGTTCACCGTCTTAACCGTGAAGGTCGGATTGTGGTATTTTTAGGACGGCTTTTCCGGGGCTGGAGCGGCTGTCCGCATGAGAGGCGAGGGGAGGATTATGCGGCCTGGAAGGCTTTTTAGAGCGTTGGTCGCCCTTTTTGTGGGCCTTTCCTTGTTGCTGGGAGCGGCGGCGTGCGGCGGGAAGACCGAGGGCCTGCTGAAAAGGGAGGTTCCGGAAAACGCCACCCCGGAGAAGATCATGCTGGAGGGGTTGAACGCGACGGACGAGGTAAGCTCCCTCCATTACGTGTTCGAGTACGCCTTCATCGTCCCCCCCACGGGGAAGCAACCCTACACGGCGGAGGTAAGGCTTGCCGGGGAGGGCGATTACGATGCCGCCACCGAGAACGCCAGGGCCCACCTGACCTGGTCCACCTTCAACAAGGAATTCGACTACGTCCTCTACGAGGGGGTGCAGTACTTCCGCGCCGCGGACGGGGACAAGTGGTACGAGCTGCCAGCGGAATCCACCCTGCGCATTCCCAGCATCTCGGAGATCGCCCGCAACACCGCCGAGTACCTGGACAACTTCCAGAAGATAACCCGCCTCCAGGACGAGGTAGTGGAGGGTAGGGACTGCTACCACATCGCCATGGTCCCCAACTTCGACGCCGTGATGGAGGACGAGGAGTTCCTGAACATGATCCGGGGCGAGGGGGAACTGGACGAGTCCAAGCTGGAAGAGCTGGAGAGGATCAAGCAACAGCTCAAGGAGGCCAGCGTCAATTACGAGTACTGGTTCGACAAGGAGTACCTGGTCCTGAGGCGTACTCTCTATAACATAGAGATGGTGCAGAAGGGCGATGGCGATACTCCTACCTACACGGTAAAGGTGATCATGGAGATCGCCTTCCCCCGGTATAACCAGAAGGTGGAGATCTCCAAGCCGGAGAGCACCCTGCTCTACAAGGGCCGATAGGGACACGAAAGGAAGCCGACTTGCGAAGAACCGTTCTCCAGTGCCTGCTCGCCATGTGCGCCCTCACGCTGGTCGCCCTCGTGGCGGCCGGTACATCGGGCTGCGGGAAGGAAAAAAGCGATTATTCCGGTGACCTGACGGCCGCTGCGGCGGCGCTTTCCGAGGCGGGAAGCGCCCACGTCTTGGTCAACGCGCTGGTTTCACCCCCGGAGGGCGAGGGCGGGATGTCCCTGAACGTCCAGGGGGACGCCTGGATCGATTTCCGCGCCCCGGCCCTGGAGGCGCGCTTCACGGTCATGGGCATGGAGGTATCCCTCCGCTACGTGGAGGGCCAGGTCTTCCTGAGGGCGGGGGGAAGGTGGTACACCCTTTCCCCGGAGAGCATGGGGGCGGGCGAGAACCTGCCCTCTTCCCTGGCCGGCCTGCTGAACTCCCTTCCGGAGTTGCTCTCGGCCTCGGTGAGCGTGGATTATCTCGGAAAGAAGAGGGTGGGGTCTTTCGATTGCCTGGAGGTGGAGGTTCATCCCGACATCGGGGCCCTCTCCCGTCGGGAGGAAGTGATGGGGCTGGCCGAGGACATGGGGGTGGACCCCGGGGAGCTGGAGGAGATCATTTCCGCTTCCCATCCCCAGATCAAGGTTTGTATCCAGGAGGGCGAGCCGGTTATAAGGCAGGTGTTCCTGGCCGCCGACGCCGGATTTTCCGGCTTCAACCAGTGGTTGGGACTGGGCTTGCTTCCCGCGGAGGGGCGCGTGGAAATAACCGCCGATTTTCCGGAATACGGCGTGGAGGTCGCCGTGGAGCCTCCCGCGGATGCCCGGCCCTTCAAGAAACTCTGAATGGGCCGCGCCTCGCTCCCGAGGTGGGGCTGATGTAGAAGGGCTTTTCCTCTTTTGGCTTGGGGCCCCTGGGCCGGCGATTCCTACCTTCGGGCCCGCATGCTCTGCAGGGTACACGAATCCCGGTTGCCCTTCCGCTTTGGGGCAGGAACGGCCGCCGAGGCCTCGCTCCGCGGGGCGCTGGGAGAAGCGGTCCCCAATGTCGAAGTCGAGCCCATGACTGGGCGCCCGGCGGATGATAATATAGCCCTGATCGGAAACCGGAGGTGGTACATGTACTTCCAGGACATGATCATGGCCCTGCAGTCCTACTGGGCGGAGCGCGGCTGCGTCCTGGTGCAGCCCTACGACGTGGAGGTGGGGGCGGGGACCTTCAACCCGGCCACCTTCCTGCGCGCCCTGGGGCCGGAACCCTGGCGGGTGGCCTACGTGGAACCCTCCAGGCGTCCCACCGACGGCCGCTATGCGGAGAACCCCAACCGCCTCCACCAGCACACCCAGTTCCAGGTCATCCTCAAGCCCTCCCCCGACGACGTGCAGGACGTGTACCTGGATTCCCTGCGCGCCCTGGGGATAGATCCCGCCGAGCACGACGTGCGCTTCGTGGAGGACGACTGGGAGAGCCCCACCTTGGGAGCCTGGGGACTGGGATGGGAGGTATGGCTGGACGGCATGGAGATCACCCAGTTCACCTATTTCCAGCAGGTGGGCTCCCTGGATTGCCGGCCGGTCTCCGTCGAGCTCACTTATGGGATGGAGAGGCTGGCCATGTACGTGCAGGGAGTGGACAACGTGTTCGACCTCCGCTGGAACGGGGAGCTCTCCTACGGTGACCTGCAGAGGCAGGCGGAAGTGGAGTGGAGCATCTACTGCTTCGACGAGGCAGACACGGAGATGACCTTCCAGCTCTTCGACCGCTACGAGGCGGAGGCCCGCAGGCTCCTGGAGAGGGCCCTGGTGCTTCCGGCTTACGACTGCGTGCTCAAGTGCTCCCACCTTTTCAACATCCTGGACGCCCGGGGGGTCATCAGCGTGACCGAGCGCACCGGTTACATAGCCCGGGTAAGGGAGCTGGCCCGGGGTGTGGCCTCGGCCTACCTGGCCCAGAGGGAGGAACTGGGGTTTCCGCTGCTGCGGGAGGGATGCTAAATGGCCGGGCATGGAGCCAGGGACCTCCTCCTGGAGATAGGGACCGAGGAACTCCCCTGGGGAGCGGTCCAGGACGGGAGGGCCCAGCTCCGGGACGGCCTCCTCGCTTTACTGGAAAGGGAGCGCCTGGCACACGGGGAGATACGCATCTACTCCACGCCGCGGCGCCTGGCTGCCCTGGTGGAGGACCTGGCGGAGAGGCAGGCTGATTACCAGGAAATGGTAAAGGGTCCCCGGCGTGCCGCGGCCTTCGACGAGGAGGGCAACCCCACCGCCGCCGCGGAGGGTTTCGCCCGTGCCCGGGGCGTGCGGGTGGAAGACCTGGAGATCCGGGAGACGGACAAGGGGGAGTTCGTGTTCGCCGTGGTCCGGGAGGAGGGGAAGGAGACCCTGGATATCCTGCCCGGGCTGGTGGAGGAGGTGCTCCGTTCCTTCTCCTTCCGCAAGTCCATGCGCTGGGGGGAGGGGGAGTTCCGCTTCGCCCGCCCCGTCCGCTGGCTGGTGGTCCTCTACGGGGAGGAAGTGGTGCCCGTGGAGTTCGAGGGGCTGCGGGCGGGGAGGACCAGCCGGGGTCACCGGTTCCTCTCCCCGGGGGAGGTGGAGGTGACCGTTCCCCGCGACTACCTGGACGTCCTGCGCCGGGCCCGGGTGATGGCGGACGAGGAGGAGCGCCGCAGGGCCATCCTGGGAGGGATGGAGGAAGCCCTCTCCTCGCGTGGCCTGCGCGCCGTTCCCGCCGCGGAGACCCTGGACGAGGTGGTGGACCTGGTTGAGTATCCCCACGTGATACTGGGGCGCTTCGAGGAGCGCTTCCTCGAGCTACCGCGCGAGGTACTGGAGACGGCCATGCAGGAGCACCAGCGCTATTTCCCGGTGGAAGGAGAGGACGGGCGGCTGGCGCCCGCCTTCCTGGTGGTGCACAACGGGGACCCGGACAGGGAGGAGACCATCCGACGGGGTCACGAGAGGGTGCTGCGGGCGCGCCTGGAAGACGCTTCCTTTTTCTACCAGGAAGACCTGGAGCGCACCCTGGAGGACCGCCTGCCGGACTTGAAGTCGGTGGTCTGGCAGGCCAGGCTGGGCAGCCTCTACGATAAGTCGCAGCGCCTTGTGGAGCTGTGCGGGGAGATCTGCCGCTCCACCCATCTCCCGGAGGAGACGGCGGAGAAAGCGCGCAGGGCGGCGCTCCTGTGCAAGGCGGACCTGGTGACCTCCATGGTGGTGGAGTTCACCTCCCTGCAGGGGATAATGGGGCGCATATACGCCCTGGCGGCGGGCGAAGATGCGGAGACGGCCGCAGCCATAGAGGAGCATTACCTTCCCCGCTTCGCCGGGGACCGCCTCCCGGAGACCCTGCCCGGCGTGGTTCTCTGCCTGGCGGAAAAGGTGGACAACCTTTGCGGCTGTTTCGGGGTGGGGCTCGTTCCCAGCGGTTCCGAGGATCCCTATGCCCTGCGGCGCCAGGCGGTGGCCATCCTTTCCGTGCTGGCCAAGGCGGGACTGCACCTGGATTTCTCCGCCCTGCTCGCCGCGGCGGCGGGCAGGTTCGGGTTCGCCCGGCCCGACGTGGTTGCGGCTGAGGTGAGCGAGTTCTGCCGCCAGCGGTGGAGGCAGGCGCTCATCGGGGAGGGGTTCGATTACGACCTGGTGGCCGCGGTCCTCGGCCTGGCCCCGAAGGATCCTTACGAGGCGCGGCTCCGGCTGGAAGCCTTGCAGGAGGCGCGTGACCGCGGCCTCTTGCAGAGGGCCTACACCGGCTTCGAGCGCTGCCACAACCTGTCCGCCCGGGCGGAGGCCGCCGAGCTCGACGTGGACCTGCTCGTGGAGGAAGCGGAACGCAACCTTTATTCCAAGCTCACCTGGGCCCAGGAACCGCTGCGCGGCTACCTGGACGCGGGGGAATACCGGGCCGCTCTGGAGGTGCTCCTGGACCTGGCGCCGGACATAGACCGCTTCTTCGACGAGATCTTCGTCATGGGCGAGGACGCCCGGCTCCGTGACAACCGCCTGGCCCTGCTCAAGAAGGTGGCCTCGCTGTTCCTGGAGTTCGCCGATTTCACCCAGGTGGTCACGGAGGGAGAACGCTGACACGGGATCCTTTTCCCCGCGACGGGTCCCGACGGCCGCGGGCCGGTTACCGCGAGGGGAAGGTTCCCGGGGTCATGGTGCGTGGCGGGTGGTGGACGCCGGATTCCGCCTCCCGGGGGAGGGGAAACGCCCCCTTTATTCGCGTCCCTCTTCGGCGCTTCCGCAGCGGAAAGCGGGTGGATACCGCGCCCCACAAGCCCGGTGGAGGGGCGATGCCTGGGCCGGAGATGCCGGGCCACGGGCGGGTCGGTAAGGCGACCGCGAGGGCGGCGATGCCCGTGCATGGACCAGCATAATTGTTTATAATTTTTCCATTATTCCGTCCTATCCGGAACATCTCCCGCCCGGGCGGCGAAGGATCTTGCCACCATGTGACGGGCGGTGAGCTGTTCGCGCGGGGTCAGAATATTCGGATCAGGAGATAAAGTAGAGGAAAGCGAGGGGGAAGAGGAAATGGCCAAGTACGTGTATGACTTCGACGAGGGCGACGCGGGGATGAAGAATCTACTGGGAGGCAAGGGTTCCAACCTGGCGGAGATGACCAGGCTGGGGCTTCCCGTCCCCCCCGGTTTCACCATTACCACCGAGGCCTGCAGGTACTACACGGCGCAGGGCGAGTATCCCCCCGGCCTCCAGGAGGAGATCGACGAACACCTCCGCCGCCTGGAGGAGAGGATGGGCAAGAGGCTGGGGGACAAGGAGGACCCCCTCCTGGTGTCGGTGCGCTCCGGGGCGGCCATCTCCATGCCCGGAATGATGGACACCGTGCTCAACCTGGGCCTGAACGACGAATCGGTGAAGGGCCTGGCCGCGCAGACCGGCGACGAGCGCTTCGCCTACGACGCCTACCGCCGCTTCATCCAGATGTTCGCGGACATCGTCATGGGGGTGGACAGGGACCTCTTCGAGGAGAAGATAAGCCGCAAGAAGGAGGAGCGCGGCGTGGCCCTGGACGTGGAGCTGACCGCCGATGACTGGAAGGAACTGGTAGAGGAATTCAAGGCCATCGTGCGGGAGAAAGCGGGGAGGGACTTTCCCTCCGACCCCCGCGAGCAGTTGGACCTGGCCATCCGGGCCGTCTTCCGTTCCTGGAACAACCCCCGCGCTATCACCTACCGCAAGCAGTACGACATACCCGACGACCTGGGGACGGCGGTGAACGTGCAGACCATGGTCTTCGGGAACAAGGGCGAGGACTCGGCCACCGGGGTGTGCTTCACCCGTGACCCCTCCACCGGGGAGAAGCGCCGCTTCGGCGAGTACCTGGTCAACGCCCAGGGCGAGGACGTGGTGGCCGGCATCCGCACCCCCAAGGGCCTGGACCAGTTGGCGGAGGAGATGCCCGAGCTCTACTCCGAGCTCACCTCGGTCATGGATAAGCTGGAGAAGCATTACCGGGACATGCAGGACATCGAGTTCACCATCGAGCAGAAGAAGCTGTACATGCTGCAGACCCGGACCGGCAAGCGCACCGCCGCCGCCGCCCTGAAGATCGCCGTGGACATGGTGGAGGAGGGCCTCATCACCAAGGAGGAGGCCGTGGCCCGGGTACAACCCGAACAGCTCGACCAGCTCCTCCATCCCCGGCTGGACCCCGACGCCTCCTACGACGTCATCGCCAAGGGCCTGCCCGCCTCCCCGGGGGCGGCGGTGGGCCAGGTGGTCTTCGACGCCGACACCGCCGAGGTGCGCGGCTCCCGCGGCGAGAAGGTCATCCTGGTGCGCTGGGAGACCACGCCCGACGACATCCACGGCATCATCGCCGCCCAGGGCGTGCTCACCAGCCACGGGGGTATGACCAGCCACGCCGCGGTGGTGGCCCGGGGCATGGGCAAGCCCTGCATCTGCGGGGCGGAGGCCATCAAGATCAACCAGGCGGAGAGGATCTTCGAGGTCAACGGCCTGGTGGTGAGGGAGGGGGACACCATAACCATAGACGGCACCTCGGGAAAGGTCATCCTGGGCGAGGTCAGGCTCATCGAGCCCAAGGTGGATGTAAACCTGGAGAAGATCCTCTCCTGGGCCACGGAGATACGCCGCCTGGGCGTGCGCACCAACGCCGACACCCCCGAGGACGCCAGGCGCGCCAGGGACTTCGGCGCTGAGGGTATCGGCCTGTGCCGCATCGAGCACATGCTCATCGGGGAGGACCGCCTACCCATCGTGCGCCGCATGATCCTGGCCGAGACCGAGGAGGCCCGGGAGGAGGCTCTCATGGAGCTGGAACCCCTCCTGCGCCGGGACTTCGAGGCCATCCTGGAGATCATGGACGGCCTCCCGGTGACCATCCGCCTCCTGGATCCTCCCCTGCACGAGTTCCTCCCCGACCTCACGGAGCTGCGGGTGGAACTGGAGCGGCTCAAGCACGTGCCGGGGGAGAGGGAGGAATACGAGGCCAAGGAGAAGCTGCTGGCCAGGGTGCGCGCCGAGGCGGAGGCCAACCCCATGCTCGGATTGCGAGGGTGCCGGGTGGGTTGCACCATGGGCGGGGTCACCGAGGCCCAGGTCCGGGCCATCATCAAGGCCGCCTGCGACCTGAAGAAGCAGGGCAAAGACCCGAAGGTGGAGATAATGGTCCCCCTGGTGGCCTTCCGCAAGGAGCTGGAGATCGAGCGGGAGAAGATAATCCGGGTGGCCGAGGGGGTCAAGGAGGCCATGGAGGTGGAGCTGGACTACCTGGTGGGCACCATGATCGAACTCCCCCGCGCCGCCCTGACCGCGGACCAGATAGGAGAGGTGGCGGATTTCTTCTCCTTCGGGACCAATGACCTCACCCAGACCACCCTGGGGTTCAGCCGCGACGACGCCGAGGCCAAGTTCCTGCCCGCATACATCGAACAGGGCATCCTCACCGACAACCCCTTCCAGACCCTGGACGTGGAGGGGGTGGGAAAGCTGGTGCGCATGGCCTGCGAGCTCTCCCGCAAGGTCAACCCCAAGATAAAGCTGGGGATTTGCGGCGAGCACGGGGGGGATCCCCGGAGCATAAAGTTCTGCCACCAGGTGGGGCTGGACTACGTGAGCTGCTCCCCCTTCCGCGTTCCCGTGGCCATCCTGGCCGCCGCCCACGCCGCCCTGGGGGACGTCCAGGACGCCACCAAGTGAAGCCCGGTGGGACGGAAAGGCCGGGTAGGGTTCCGCGAGGAGGGTTGAAGGCCCCCTTGCCTTGAGGGAAGGCCGAGCCCCGCGGGAGGGCAGCGGGCAGCCGCGTCGCACGGGGCCCGGAGGGGGTCCTCCCGGGCCGGGGGCCCACGGCCTCCCGGGGGCTGGGAGATCGTCGAAAGGGGCGGGAGTCGGACTTCTCATCCACGGGGAGCAGCCCCCTACGATTCCTGACACTGCAGCGGGATACAATCTTCACGGGGCGCGGGCTCCCGGGCGTGGAATCCGCGGGGGCCCCAGCGCCTTTTGGATGGCTTGCCGGAAAGGAGGTTTGCCGCATGTACATCCTGGCCATCAACGGAAGCCCCAACCGCAAGGGGAACACCGCCTTGCTCCTGGAGAAGGTCCTCGAGGCGGCCCGCGATGAAGGGGTTGATGGTAAAATATTCCATGTCATGGACGCCCTCAAGGACCAGGAGAACCCCTTCTGCATGGCCTGTTCCAGCCCCTGCAAGGAGGCCTGCCACGCCAGGTCCGCGGGTCTCCGGGAGGCCTGCGAGTCCCTGGAAAAAGCCGCGGCGGTGGTCCTGGGAAGCCCGGTGTACTTCGGGACCGTTTCCGCCCAGCTGAAGGCCTTCTGGGACAAGACCCGTGCCGTCCGCTCCCGCAGGTCCCTGGTGGGGAAGCCGGCGGCGGCGGTGAGCGTGGGGGCGGCCCGTTTCGGCGGCCAGGAGACCACCCTCAAGGCCCTGCACGACATGCTCCTCATACAGGGGATGAGCATCGTGGGGGAAGGGACGGAGGAGGACGACGCCGGGCACCAGGGGGTATGCGCCCAGAGACCGGCCGGGGAGGATTCCTTCGCCCTGGAGAGGGCGCGCATCCTGGGCAGGCGCCTGGCCAGTGAGGTGAAGAAGGCGGCGCAAGGGAAGAAAACGCCTTGACGGCGCGGGAAAGACGTGGTGACGGGATCAGGCTTTTGGCGATGGCCTGAGACCCTGACCCCGAAAACGGCTTAAGGTGCAGGAAGATCCTTCCCGGGCCGGGAAGGGTGTTCGAGGGATGAATTGACACTTGGCGGCACCCTTCTCGCTGCTTGGTCGTGGGATGGGCAGGCCCCCATCTCCGGGTGGGAGGGGGAGGATAAGGTGGTGGGTTTTTTGGTATGAGCATCCGGGAGGAAATAGAACGCTGGGAAGAGGAATGGCTCTCCCCCCATGCCGTGCGCAGCCGGGAAAGCCGGGGCCGCATGAGGGAGGAGAAGCCCGACTCGCTGCGCACCTGCTTCATGCGCGACCGGGATCGCATCATCCACAGCAAGTCCTTCCGGCGCCTGAAGCACAAGACCCAGGTCTTTTTAGCCCCCGAGGGCGACCACTACCGCACCCGCCTCACCCACACCCTGGAGGTCAGCCAGATATCGCGCACCATAGCCCGGGCCCTGCGCCTCAACGAGGACCTCACCGAGGCCATCGCTCTGGGGCACGACCTGGGACATACCCCCTTCGGGCACATGGGGGAGGAGGCCTTCCGCGACCTCACTCCCACCCCCTTCCGGCACAACGAGCAGAGCCTCCGGGTGGTGGACAGGCTGGAATACAACGGAAAGGGCCTCAACCTGACCTGGGAGGTCCGGGACGGCATCCTCAACCATAGCGGGCAAAGCCCCTTGCCGGCCACCTTGGAGGGACGCGTGGTGCGCATCGCGGATCGCATCGCCTACGTGAACCACGACATCGACGACGCCCTGCGGGCGGGCATCCTCAACGAGGAGGAACTCCCGGAGGGGCCCATAAGGGTGCTGGGAAGGCGGCATAACCAGCGCATAGACACCCTGGTGCGGGACATGGTGGAGGCCAGCCGGGACAAGGGGGACATCCTGCTGAGCGATGAGGTGGCCTCCGCCCTGGACGAGCTGCGCGACTTCCTTTTCCAAAGGGTGTACATCGGTTCGGTGGCCAAGCAGGAGGAGGACAAGGCCATCATGGTCCTGCGCCACCTGTTCCATTTCTACCTGGAACATCCCGAGGAGATGCCCCCGGAGTTCCGGGAGGGGGAGGAGGACCTGCGGGTGAGGGTCTGCGATTACGTGGCCGGCATGACCGACCGCTACGCCATGCGTAAGTACCAGGAACATTTCCTCCCCCGCGTTTGGGTGGGGGAGCTTTGAGGTGATTCCCTTGGCCGGGGGGAGGATCCGGGACGAGGACATCGAGCGCCTGCGCGAGCAGGTGGATATCGTGGAGGTCATCTCCGAGTACGTGCAGCTCAAAAAGGCCGGTAGGCTGTTCAAGGGGCTGTGCCCCTTTCACGACGAGAAGACCCCCTCCTTCATGGTTGACCCCGCCAAGCAGCTATACCATTGTTTCGGATGCGGGGAGGGGGGCGACGTGTTCACCTTCCTCCGCAGGAGGGAGGGCTTGGACTTCCGGGAAGCGGTGGAAAGGCTGGCCTCCCGGGTGGGGTTCACCCTCCACTACCAGGGAGGCGCCCGCGAGTCGGTTGGACCGGAGAGCCGCCGGGCGAGGCTCTACCGCATCAACCAGTGGGCGGCGGAGGTCTACCACCGCGTCTTGCTGGAGGGCGAGGAAGGGGAGGCGGCGCGCCGGTATCTCGATTCCCGGGGGATCGACCTGGAATCCGCGCGCCTTTTCGGCCTGGGCTACGCCCCGCCGAGGTGGGATTTCCTCTACCGGCAGGCAGTACGCCGGGGCTTCGAGGTCCAGGATTTCCTGGCCTCCGGTCTGGGCCTGCGCGGAGAGAAGGGCGTCTACGACCGCTTCCGGGGCCGGATCGTCTTCCCTATCCGGGACCTACAGGACCGGGTGGTGGCCTTCGGCGGAAGGACCCTCGGCGAGGAGCAGCCCAAGTACCTCAACTCGCCGGAGACGCCCGTCTACGTGAAGAGCCGCCACCTCTACGCCCTCAACCTCTCCCGCAGGGAGGTGGTAAAGGAGGGGTTCGCCGTGCTGGTGGAGGGTTATACGGACGTCATCCTCCTCTGGCAGCACGGTATCCGCAACGTGGCCGCCACCCTGGGCACCGCCTTGGGGCAGGACCATTTCCGCCTCCTCTCCCGCCTCACGGAAAGGGTGATCCTGGCTTTCGACGCGGACCGGGCGGGGGTCAGCGCCAGCCTGAGGGGCCTCGACCTGCAGAAGGATTTCAACCTCGACTTGAGAGTTATAGTATTGGACGAGGGGGCCGACCCGGCGGATTTCGTGACCTCCCGCGGTGCGGAGGAGTTCAGGAAAAGGCTGGAGGAGAGCGTTCCCCTGGTCGATTTCTCCCTCCGGAAGGTACTCGAGGAGCACGACCCCTCGGACACCAACGCCCGGCTGCGGGGTGTCCGCAAGGCGGTCGCCCTGGTGGCCGACCTGGGAGGGGAGATAGACCAGGAAAGGCACATCCGGGCCATCGCCGACTGGGCGGGGTCCAGCTACCAGGCGGTCCAGGAACTCTACCGGAGGGCGCGGGGGAGGAGTTCCGGGCCTGCTCCCGCCGCCGAGGCCTCCATCCTCCTGCCTCCCCAGAGGCGCGCGGAGAGGGAACTTCTGCGCCTCCTCCTGCATCAACCATTTCTGGTGGAAAGGGCGCTGGAGGAGGTGGACCCCTCCCTCTTCGAGGACGCCGATTGTTCCCGGATCCTGTCCGCCCTCCTGGACCTTTGCCGGGAAGGAGGAGGGGAAGCGGGGTTAAAGGAACGGGGGGCGGTGCGACTGGTGGAGGGGTTGGAATCCGAAGGGGCCCGGAACATGGTTACGGCGTTAATTCTGGACGGGAGTGGGAATGTTGATAATATGGGGACGGAAAACGCGGTCATGGTATATAATGACCTGCTGGCGACGCTGAAGGAATTCTATCTCGAACGTCAAATAAGGAGATTGAAACAGGAGCTGGAAGGCCTCTCCTCCGCGCCCCATCGGGATCATGAGCGTGAACGGGAGCTCTCGGAGGAGATTTATTCCCTCGAGCGCCTGAAAAGGGAGCTCAGAAGGGGACGTGCCGGCTAAAGGGCGGCACGGGAACGCTCGATTAATCTTAAGTAACCCTCCTTTCAGGTGATTTATATGGATGACTGGAAAGACCTCGATTACGACGAGATAAAGGAACTGCTCTCCAGGGGCCAGGGCAGGGGCATCTTGACCTACGACGAGATAAACGAGTCCGTGCAGGGCCTCAACCTGACCTCGGAGCAGATGGACCACCTCTACATGCTCCTCGACGAGCTCAACGTGGATGTGGTTGACGGTCCAACGGAGGAAAGCCTCCAGGACCTGGAGGACGAGGAGGAGAAGGAGGCCAGCCGCCTGGACAGCCTGGAGAGGGAGCTGGAGCTGGCCGGGAAGACCCCCACCAACGACCCGGTACGCATGTACCTCAAGGAGATAGGGAAGGTCCCCCTGCTTACCGCCCAGGAAGAGGTGGAGCTGGCCAAGAAGATAGAGGAGGGGGAGAAGGCCTCCGCCAGGTTGCGGGAGATGGGGGACAAGCTGAGCCGCGAGGAGAAACGGGCCCTGCAGCGCAAGGAGAGGGAGGGCCAGGAGGCCAAGCGCAAGCTGGTGGAGGCCAACCTCAGGCTGGTGGTCTCCATCGCCAAGCGCTACGTGGGCAGGGGTATGCTCTTCCTGGACCTCATCCAGGAGGGGAACCTGGGCCTCATCCGCGCCGTGGAGAAGTTTGACTTCCGCAAGGGATACAAGTTCTCCACCTACGCCACCTGGTGGATCCGCCAGGCCATCACCCGGGCCATCGCCGACCAGGCCCGCACCATCCGCATACCCGTGCACATGGTGGAGACCATAAACAAGCTCATCCGGGTGCAGCGGCAGCTCCTTCAGGAGCTGGGGAGGGAACCCACGCCCGAGGAGATCGCCGAGCGCATGGAGCTCACCCCCGAGAAGGTGCGGGAGATAATCAAGGTTTCCCAGGAGCCGGTCTCCCTGGAGACCCCCATCGGGGAGGAAGAGGATTCCCACCTCGGCGATTTCATCGAGGATTCCGACGCCGTGGTGCCCGCGGACGCCGCGTCTTTCATCCTCCTCCAGGAGCAGCTGGAAGATGTCCTCAATTCCCTCAGCGAGAGGGAGAGGGAGGTCATCAAGCTGCGCTTCGGCCTGGTGGACGGGCACCCGCGCACCCTGGAGGAGGTGGGTCGGGAGTTCGGGGTCACCCGGGAGCGCATACGCCAGATCGAGTCCAAGACCCTGGCCAAGCTCCGCCACCCCACCCGCTCGGCCAAGCTCCGCGACTTCCTCGAATAAGCATCCTCGAATGAGAAAGATATGGGGGTAAGTACCTTTCCATGTCCTGGAACGGATTTGGGGTCAGGACCTGTTCGTGTCCGAGGCACAATAGGCGCGGGCTTTTACCTTTTATGATTCCGGAAACATTCGTTAACCGTAGTTCAGGTCGAAGACCCAACCCCTTATGAGCCTCGCAGCGAAAACCGCGAAGGCCGCATCCTCGATACCTGGCAAAACACTTCGTGATACCCGGCGAAACACTTCATGGCCTGGAGATCGTGGAAGCCCCGATCTCGCCGTGTCCGTGCGCACCAAGGCGGGAAAACGCTGCGGAAGAGGAGCCTTCACTACCTTACTATCTCCAGGACGGTGATCTGAGGCGGTGCGTAGTTGGCGACGAAGAGCCGTTCCCCTCTGGCGTCGACGGCCAGGCCTATAGGCCTGGAGGTCGGATAGGTGAAGACCTGTTTGCGGGCCTCCAGGTCCACGCATCCCACCGTGCCGTCCTCGTAGTTGCAAACGAAGAGGTATTTACCGTCCGGGGTGATGTCCAGGGTTCGTGCTGCTCTGCCGACTTTGATGGTGGCGAGGATGGTCCCCGCCACACGGTCTACGACCGTGACCGTCCCCGGGAGGTTGTTGCTCACGTAGAGAAGGTCCCCGCCCGGAGAGGGTACGACGTGGCGTGGGTTCTGCCCGCAGGGTATGCGGCGGGTTATGACGTGCCCGCCGTTCACGTCCACCTCGACCAGGCTATCGCCACCCATTATGCACACGTAGGCCCTGTCGCCCTGGGGGGAGAAACATATTCCCCGCGGTGTGGCGTAAACCGGGATGTCCTTCACCCGGGCCCTGGCTCGGGCGTCGATCACCGTGACCGTGTTGGAGTTCCAGTTGGCCACGTAGACCCAGGTCCCGTCGGGGCTCACCGCCACTTCCTTGGGGATGCTGCCCGTGCCCACCTCTCCCGCAAGGGTTCCGGTCTCCGTGTCCACGACCACCACCCTGGCCGAGTTATATAGGAAGACCCAGACCCACCTTCCGTCGGGAGAGAAATCGACTTCCACCGGCTCGTCGGGAAGGGGTACGGCGAGCAGCCGGGCGAAGGTCCGGGTATCGAAAACGAAGCTCTTGTGCGCGTAGAGGTCGTTTACGAATATGCGGTCCCCGCCGGGCATTAGTTCCACCGACTTGGGTCCCGCCTCCACCTTGATAACGGCCACGGGCCGAAGGCCGTTTATCCTCCCGGTGGCATATTCAGGTGCCGATTTCTCCGTCATCTCCCCGGCCTGCTCCGGCGCGGAGGCAAGCCCTTTGGCGTCATCGGGGCCCGATGCGCGTCAGCCCGCTGACCCGCAGGTTAGGAGCAGGGGCAACAGCACATATACCATTATCTTCCATATGGAGCGCGCGGCCGCCATGGCCTTGTCCTCCCCCGGGCCTTTCTCCGAAAGGGCTTCCCGCACACCGCGAGGCCTTCTCACGCTATCCACCAGGAATTTCCCGCGCTCGCGACGGCCAGTGGAAATGGCGCACCGCTGCCGGAAACCGGGCTGCACGGGTCGAACCGGAATTTCCCGCGCTCGCGACGGCCAAGGATGCCCAAAAGGCCTCTTGGGGCTCGTTAACATCTTACCCTCTTTTATCCCCGTGCTTCCCGTTGACCGGGGACCACCTGCCCTTGGACCCGTTTCGGGTAAGCCGGTCGGTGGCTCCCAACCCCTTCTCCAAGACCTCGCGGCTTGCCGTGCGAGATGCGCTCGGTGGGAAACGGGGCTCCTCCTCTTTCTGCCACTCGGCGATGGAAGCCCGTGGCCCCCTCCCGTGTATCCGCCCTCTCCTTTGTTCTTCGGCCTAGAGGGCGAGAAGCCCTTTCCGGTACGGCTGATCGATGCCGGGCGTCAAGGCCTTACCTTGACCGGCTCGATTTCCCGCTCCGGACTACCTTGCACCCCGGCTCCCCGCAGACCCTTCACCGCCTGCGGATTGGCCGGTCACGGCACGCTCCCTTCGCCGTCGGGAAATGGGCTTGGCCTGGGCTTCATATCCTGAGCCAACCGGGGACCAGGAGAAAGGCGTAGCGCAGGGCGAAGGGAGCGTAAAGGGGGTAAAGCCCGAAACCGAGCCTTGTGATCCCCCGGAGGCCCCAGGGAAAGGTGGCCTCGATGAAGCGGCGGTTCAGGTAGCTCACCCTCCATAAACGGTTCACCCTCTGGAATTCCCGGTAGGCCTCCTCGGGGTCGTCCACGGCAAGGGCGGCTATCCTTCCCGTTACCAGGGCCCCGTGCACGCCGAAGAGGAGCACCGGGTCCTGGGCCCCGGCCAGCGTCCCGGCCAGGATAAAGCGGTCGTGGAACAGCCGGGGATTGGAAAAAGATCCCATGGGAAGTACGCCCACGTCCAGCTCGTGCCATTCGGGGAACTCCAGGCCCTCGTCTCTGGCCAGCCGCTCCGGGAACCAGCGCTTGGCCGCCTCGTCGAGGGGCCTCTTGCGCTGGAAAAGCAGCGCCCCCGCTACCCCGTGGATGGTGGAGAAAAAGGCGTAGTCCCAGGTGTACTCGTCCATGTAGAGGATGACCTTGGGGCCCCGGTAGTCCTCGGAAACCGTGCCCTGGCCGAAGAGGCCGTACACGGGTACGAAGGGTATTTCCAATACCTGGAATGAATCCCGGAACAGGCCGGTGGCCAGGATACTGCGTGGCGGCAGGGCCTCGAAATCGCGGCGCGTTTTCAGGGGATGGTTGAACTCGAAGTTCACCCCCTCCTCTACGGCGATGCGGTAGAGGTGCATGTCCAGGGATGCGGAACGGGACCCCCTTTCCACCAGGTAAGCGGGCACATTAGACGGGAAGCGCCTGTCGTAACGCTTCCCGAATCCGTAGATGCGAGTCCACTCCAGGGGTTCGCAGGCCGGAGATATGTCTATGCCTGTGTAGGCCCTGATGCGTTCCAGCTCCATGGGTGTGCCGTCGGCCATCACGTAGGTCAATTCCCCGGTGGGCATGTCCCGCGCCGGGCCCCCTATTCCGTCGCGGCGCTCCAGCACCCTGACCTCGTAACCCCGTCGCCTGAGGTTGATGGCCGCCGTGAGCCCGGACAGCCCCGCCCCGACCACGATCTTCTCGCCCATGGGTCCTCCTCTCCCTCCGACCCCTCCCAGGGCGTGCCCCTCCACGGCTTCCCGCGCCGTTGCCGCGAGGACTAAAACATTCTATGACAACGCCCCACGCCGTTCCAACCGGAAAAGGGACCGCGCACCTTGATGTGCCCTTTCATTCGGAGGGCAGGCCATCCCCTCCGGGGTCGCCACCGGGAATGAGACGCTTACACCGCCGTACCTTATGGTTTGGGCACGGTCCGTGGTTCGTGGGGGTTGGCCGAGGTAAGGAAGGTGTTGCCGACTGCCCGCAAACAACCACGGTCATGCCCTTCAACCCTCGCCGGGGGTAAGACGACCTGGCCTGTTCCCATGGTTAACCCGTCCCGCCTCCAAGAGGGTGGCCTCCTGGCACATCTCGCCCATGGGATGCCTCGTCCTTAGCCCCTCGAATAGGACTCTCACGCACCTTCTCCCCGGGGATGGGAAAGCGGCTCGGCTGGAGGGGGGATTTCACGGCCCGTACCAGGAAAACCATCCATGAGAGTATGAACTAACGGGAAATCAGCCCGGATCGGAAAGGGGGGTCCCCTTCTGCCTGAACTTGCCACCCTGAAGCCCGATGTTATAATTTTATACCGACATAATGTCGGAAAGAGAAGGGAGGCGATGCGGGTGGAAAGCAGGGAGGCGATTAATGCTTCATGCTCCTGCGGTGAGAATGGAAAGCCCTATTCCATGGCGCGGGAAAAGCCCAACCCGTTGCTTATGGCCCTGCGCCTCGCGGCTTTCGGTGCCGTGGCCGGGGAGGCCGTGCGCGGCATGGTGAGCGAGAGGAAGGTCCGCCATCTCCTGGCTTGGCTCGGCGGGTGGGCACTTTTCCTGACCTGGCCGCGCTACCTGATCTGTTCGCGGTGCGAGGGATACGGTGAGATGTGCCACTCGTATTACTTGGGAAAATATACCTCCCTTGTTTTTCCCCGCGTCGAAGGGAGGAAGGTGGGGGTTTTAGGGCTTTCCCTGGAGGCCCTCTCCTTGTCCACCATTTTCTGGGTACCGGTCATGGCCTTGTGGGGAAATTGGAAGAGATTGTTGAGATACCTGGCGCTGATGCAGGCGGTGCTCCTGGGGCAGTTCCTTCATGCCTGCAGGTGGTGCGGAACCCACTCCCACGAGGAATGGAAGGCCGCCTGTCCGGCACACCGCTTCTGGAGGTCGAAGGCATCCGGTCGTTTTCCCTCCGACGCGTGAAATCTCGTATAGTAAATGTCGTAAAAGGAGATGAGCGTGAAGGCATGTCCCAGGTGCGGGCTGCTCAATCCGGAGGAACATGATTTCTGCTCCGGATGCGGTTATCGCCTGGCGGATGTCACGCCCCAGGCACCACCTTATTACGCGTACCGGGCAGGGGTGGGCGCCCATCCACGTTACGCGGGGTTCTGGATACGCTTCGCTGCCGCCTTCATCGACAGCTTGGTCCTTTCGGTTATGGTGCTGCCCTTGAACCTGGTCTTCCGGGCGGTTGGCGAGAACGTGAACTTCCTGGGCATCGGAGGCGAGGTCAACTTGGGCCTGTTATTCCTTTTCTACCTGGCCCAAACCCTGGTCACCTGGGCATACTACACCTATCTCACCGGCCGTTATGGGGCGACCCTGGGCAAGAAGCTGGTGGGTATCAAAGTCGTGGGCGAGGACATGCAGCCGCTTTCCTATGCCACGGCGGCCTTAAGGGAGATACCGGGCAAGCTTCTTTCCAGCATGGTCTTCATGCTCGGTTATGCCTGGGCGGGCTTCGACGGCCGCAAGCAGGCTTGGCACGACAAGCTGGCCAGGACCCTCGTCGTTTATGGCTGATCCCGCCTCCCGCTGTCGGATCCGCGAGGACGACATGACCGGCACGGGTACATCTGCAAGCGAGGCCATGGGGGATCGACCGGGTCTTCCACCTTCGGGAATAGCTCCAGCTCCGGGATCGCGAGTGTGGTAACATCACCTGCGGGTAAGGAGACCGTTTAAACGGCAGCATGGTCCCGGGTTGGCCTCCCGGGAAAACAGCGTTTCAGGGAGCGACATTCATGATCTGCGGCGGGTGCGGTGCCGAAAACAGCGAAGACGCGCTTTTCTGCGCCAGGTGCGGAGAGGATTTATCGGTGGAGAAAGGCGGGGGCGGCGGTGGTGCACGGGGAGAGAGTCCCCTGGACGCGGATGCCCTCACCGCCGGGGAGGTCGTTGACGCCCATCCGGATTCGAGGAACGTCCTTCCGCGCCCTCCCTCCGCCGGCTCCCGGCCGGCTATTACCTGTGCACCGCCTTACCATGGGCCTTATGCTACGCCGCGTGCCGATGGCCTTTGCGTGGCCGGGATGGTCCTGGGGGTAATGGGGCTGACCCTCTTTTGGATACCGTTTCTCTCTGTACCCTGCGGTATCCTGGGTATCGTCCTGGGTTCCATCGGGATCAAGAACGTTCAGGAGGAGCCGCAGAACAGGACGGGCCAGGTATTGGGAGTGGTGGGGGTGGTCACCGGGACACTGGCCGTGCTGGCAGGCACGGCGATGTTCATCCTCTACGTGGTCGCCTTCGTCAATTGGTGACCGGCCACCCGATTCCGCCGCCAAGGCTATGGGCCTCCTCGCGTTTCATCGTGGCCGCGGTTCCATGGGGGTCTCCGTTTGGTACCCGGTCCTGGGACACGCCCCGGCATTCCCGATACGGATTCTTCCGCCACGGTTACGCGAGGGCAGAGACCCAATCTGCGGTTCAAGGTGCCGGTTGGCGCTCACCATACGGATTCTTCCGCCACGGTGACCGTCGATCACGTGGGAACCGGAAAGGAACCGCCGGGGAGGTTCTTCCCCCGGGTTGCGCGCCCCTTCGGGTGGGGTCATCCTCCCGCCCAGCCCCTTTCCACCAGCCAGGCATAGGCGGATAGGGCGGCCTTGGCACCCTCCCCGGCGGCGATGATGATCTGTTTTTCCATCACGTTGGTCACGTCCCCGGCGGCGAAGAGCCCCGGCAGGCTTCCCCCGGGTTGCGCGCCCCTTCGGGTGGGGTCATCCTCCCGCCCAGCCCCTTTCCACCAGCCAGGCATAGGCGGATAGGGCGGCCTTGGCACCCTCCCCGGCGGCGATGATGATCTGTTTTTCCATCACGTTGGTCACGTCCCCGGCGGCGAAGAGCCCCGGCAGGCTGGTGCGGTTATTGGCGTCGATGACGATCTCTCCCAGGGAGTTCAACTCCACGTCTGGCGGCAGGTACGCGGTGCTGGGAATGCTCCCGATCTCGATGAAGACCCCCTGCACCTCCAGGTCCCCTTCCCTTCCCCCGCTCGAGAACCTCAACCCCTCCACGAACACGGAGCCGCGGATGGCCAGCACCCGGGACGAGGTCCGCACCTCCACCCGGGGGGAATCCAGCACCTGCCGTCTGCGTATCTCGTCCCCGTCGAGGAAGGGGTCGATGGTCAATACGTGCACCCGCTCGGCGATCTGCGCCAGCTGGAGGGCGGCGTCCAGGGCGGAATTACCGCCGCCGATCACCGCCACCCTCTTGCCCCGGAAAATAGGAGCGTCGCAGGTGGCGCAATAGGCCACGCCCCGCCCACGGAACTCCTCCTCGCCCGGCACCCCCAGCTTGCGAGGGACCTTTCCCGAGGCGGCTATGACTGCTCTGGAAAAATATTCCTCTCCCTTGTCCGTGGTCACCCTGAAGCGATCCCCTACCAGGGAGAGAGAAAGTACGGTCCTGCTTTCCAGGAGCTGAACCCGGAAGTTCTCCAGGTGCTCGCGGAAGCGCTCCACCAGTTCCACCCCGGTGATGAGCTGGTATCCCAGGTAATTCTCCACTTCCCAGGACCAGGCCGCCTGCCCTCCCACGTTGGTGGATATCACCAGGGTGTCCAGCATCTTGCGGGCGCAGTACACCCCCGCGGAAAGACCGGCCGGTCCGGCCCCGATGATGATCACGTCGTGAAGTCCCATCTCTCCTTCCGCTTCAAACTACCGCGCTCGCGGGGTACTATGACCCCTTGGCCATCACCCGGTCGCCGGGAGCCGCGTCGACTCCGGCGCTCCCCCCGCGAAGCGTCCTTTCGTCCCTGGCTCCAGGCACGTCGCCCCTTCCGCCACGTGCAAGCCACCCCGGCATCCGCGTTCGGCTTCCCCCCGATCTTCCCAGCCCGCCGCCCCTCGCATCGCTCGTAGTCACCCCGAAGTTTGCCCGCCAAGGGAGTGCAGAGCGCTCCGATCTGATGTTTCCCCTTGGCCGAGCCACATATCCCCCTGGGCAGGCCATCCATGGGAAGGTGGGGACGTCCGCCACCGGCCGCTTCAACGTTTATCGGCTACCTTTTCTTCCAGGGTTTCACCGGTACCTTCCGTCCCGCCGGGCCGGGAGCGGAAATTCTCCAAGAGCTCACGGAAAGCGTCTCCCTCCAGGGTTTCCTTCTCCAGCAGTATCTCCGCGATACCCTCCAGGGCACCGCGGTTTTCGGAGAGCAGGCCCTTTACCCTTTCATAGTTGGTGGTCACGATGTCCTTCACTTCCCGGTCGATGAGTTCCGCGGTGGCCTCGCTGTAGTTGGCCTCCTTTCCGTAGGAAAATTCTCCCAAAAGAAGGCGGGCTCCCCGTTCCAACCCCAAGGAGACGGGGCCCAGCTTATCGCTCATCCCGTAATCTTCCACCATCTTCCTTGCCAAGATGGTGGCTTTTTCCAGGTCGTTCTGGGCCCCCGTGGACACCTCCCCGAAGACGATCTCCTCCGCCGCCCTTCCGGCCAGGAGTACCCCCAGGCGGTCCTCCAGCTCGGGGCGGGTCATGATGTAGCGGTCCTCCTCGGGAAGCTGCATGGTCATGCCCAGAGAACCTATCCCCCGGGGGATGACGGTTATGCGGTGCACGGGGTCGGCGTGCTCCAGCAGGGAAGCGGCCAGGGCGTGGCCCACCTCGTGGAAGGCCACCACCCTTCTTTCCTTCTCGCTCATCACGCGGCTCTTGAGCTCCAGCCCCCCGATCACCCTGTCGATGGCCTCCTCGAACTCCCGTTGGCTGACGTCTTTCCGGTTCTTGCGGGCGGCAAGCAGGGCGGCCTCGTTGACCACGTTGGCCAGCTCGGCTCCCGCGAATCCGGGGGTGCGGGCGGCTATCTTCTTGAGGTCCACGTCCGGGCCCAACTTCACCCTGCGGGCGTGTACCTTGAGTATCTCCTCCCGACCCTTGATGTCCGGGCGGTCGATCATGATCTGCCGGTCGAAGCGGCCCGGCCTGAGGATGGCGGGGTCGAGGACCTCGGGACGGTTGGTTGCGGCCAGGATGATGACCCCCGTCTGGGGGTCGAACCCGTCCATCTCGGAGAGCAGCTGGTTGAGGGTCTGCTCGCGCTCCTCGGTCCCCCCGCTGGCTATGATACCGCCCCGCACCTTGCCTATGGTGTCTATCTCGTCGATGAACACGATGCATGGAGCCTTGGACTTGGCCTGCTCGAAAAGGTCCCGGACTCGGGCCGCGCCCACGCCGACGAACATCTCCATGAACTGTGAACCGCTGATGGAAAAGAAGGGCACGTCCGCTTCGCCGGCCACGGCGCGGGCCAGGAGGGTCTTGCCCGTTCCCGGGGGTCCCACCAGGAGGACTCCCTTGGGGATGCGGGCCCCGATGCTCCGGTACTTCTGGGGATGGCGTAGGAAGTCGATGATCTCCCGCAGTTCCTCCTTGGCCTCGTCCAGGCCGGCCACGTCGTCGAAAGTGACCCGGTCCACGCTGCGGTCGTAGAGCTTCACCTTTGACTGCCCGAAGGACATGGGGCTGACCCCGCCCACCCGCCGCGCCAGGCGGCGGAAGACGAAGAACCAGATGAAGGCGATGAGCCCCAGGGGGAGTACCCAGGTGAGCAGGAAGTCCCTCCAGAAGGTGTTTTCCACCTTCCCGGAGAAGTCCACGCCCTTCTCCTCCAGCAGGGCCACCAGGTCCTTGATGTCCGTGTCCGGGATGCGGGTGGCGGTGAAGTTCTTCTCCCCTTCCCCGGTCTGCAGGGTGCCTTCGATGCGCGTGTCGGTGATGACGACCCTGCTCACCTCCCCGGCGTTCAGGTGGTTCAGGAACTCGCTGTAGCTTATCTCCGTGGGCTGGAAGGGTTTGGCAAATTGAATGCTGAGGATTATGCCCAGGGCCAGCAGGCCGTAGACCAGGTACAGCCACAGCTTTTTCTTCCTGCTTTCATCCATATGAACATTATACCCTTATACCCGCCGGCACACGGAGGCTCCATCCCGTACCCTGGCCGGTGGCTCGGCCCGCCTCGAGCCCCCAAAGCCTTGCCGCCTGCCCGGGAGCGGGCGATATCCATACCCGCCGGCACACGGAGGCTCTATCCCGTACCCTGGCCGGTGGCTCGGCCCGCCTCGAGCCCCCAGGGCCTTGCCGCCTGCCCGGGAGCGGGCGGGACTCAATGCGCCGGACCTCTACCGGGAAGCAGTTCCCTCTCTTCCCTGGACAAAAAGTCGCCGTTCACGCCGAGCTTGACCACCGTGAGCTTCACTTCCGCCCCTGTTTCCTCGATGGCCTGCCGGGCGATGTTCGCCAACCCGAAGCAGCAGGGCACCTCCATGTGGGCCACGGTGATCTCTCTAACCCCGTTCTCGGCTATGAGCGCCGCCAGCTTTTCCCGGTAGAAGGAAGCGTCGTCCAGCTTGGGGCATCCCACCAGGAGGACCTTGCCTTCCAGCAGCTCGCGGTGGAATTCGGGGAAGGCGAAGGCGGTGCAGTCGGCGGCCAGCAGGAGGCGGGCACCCCTCAGGTAGGGGGCGGTTATGGGGAGCAGCCGGAGCTGGATGGGCCAGTTGCGTAGCCGCGAGGCCCTCCCGCGGCCGTCTCCCGTGGCCATCCCCTCCTCTTCCGCGCGGGGTTCCAGTTCCCGGACCGAGGTTCCGGGACAGCCGTAGGGGAGGTGTTTCCCGCCGGCTTTTTCCCCGCTCGGTAGCGAGGCGAAGCTTTCGGGCGCCTTGGGCCCATGCTCCCCACCGGTGGCCGAGCCTCCGGGGGTTTCAGGGAACCTGCCTTCGTCTCCAAGGTCCCTGCCCAGGTGCCGGAGCACGGCCTCCTCGTCGAAGGGGGCCGCCTCGCGCTCCAGGATGGTTATGGCTCCCCGCGGGCACTCCCCGAGGCAGGCCCCTAACCCGTCGCAGTAGGATTCGCTGACCAGGCGGGCCTTGCCGTCGATTATGGCGATGGCCCCCTCGGCGCAGGCCTCGGCGCACAGCCCGCAACCGTCGCATTTCTCCTCGTCGATATGGACTATCTTCCGCAGCATGTCGCATCACTCCCCGGGAATCATTTCCGTTCCCGCATATCTGGCACCAACAACTCTCTCGCCGAAAGCGGCCGAGTTGTTCGCTTCTTGACCTTCACTTCTGGCTCCCATTTCTTCTTCACCCACCTACAACTCTCTCGCCGAAAGCGGCCGAGTTGTTCGCACCGGGAATCATTTCCGTTCCGGCATATCCGGCACCCGTTCCGCCGCCGTTTTCCTTGCCTCTCTTGCGTTTTTGGGCCTCGACCCCGCCGTTTTCCCGCCCTTGGCACCTTTCCCTCGACCTGTGCTCCCGGACCTGCGGGAAGGGCCCTCATCCCGTGGATAGGTATGCTCGCCATGCGCCCTCAGCTTCTCGCCGGCCGTTTCCAGATCGGTCTCCCGCAGGTAGCTCTCCAGGAGGTCGTCCACGGCATCCGTGAGTCCTTCCAGGATGCATGACCGTCCCAGGCACGAGCTGCGCCCCAGGAGACAGGTAGTGGGGGAGAATGGCCCTTCCAAGCCCTCGTAGATGTCCATCAGGCTTATCCTGCTGCCCTCACGGCCCAGAACGAAGCCGCCTCCCGGCCCCCGGAATGACTTCAACACCCCGCACCGGACGAGCCGTTGCATGACCTTTGCCAGGTGGGCCTCCGAAACTCCCAGGTACGAGGCGATCTCGCGGATGGAAGCCCTCCCGCCATCCCGTGAGGCCAGATAGCAAGCGGCATGCAGGCCGAGATTGAACGCCTCCGACAACCTCAGCGTCCCGTTCATGAACACCACCTCGAGCACGCTCTATCCCGCTGGCCATTACTTATATAAGAATTCAGGTACTATAATACCTAAATTATTCCGGTTGTCAAGCCCGGAAAGGCTTCCAAACCGCTTTTATCCACCCTCGAATCGTGAGCGCTGCCCTTAAAAGTGGTCCACCATCGCTTTCTCCGACCCGCTCCCCGCCCTTCCCTTCTCATCCTTTCTCCTTTTCCAAAGGGAAATGGCCATATGGATGTGCCGGGCTGTCGTGCGCGTATGGCGACTTATCCATCCGGGAAATGCTGTTCGAGCCCTTAGGTCTCCGGCGCTTGCCGGATCACGGCGCCCGGTGGTGGACAGGGAGCGGGGGGCAGGGTTATTTTTTCGGGCACCTGGAAATAATGTAGTTTGCCTGGGCGGCACGCATGGGGCCGGCGGAAAATGCCGCTGGGCTCTCCGCCAGGGCGGAAGCACGGGTTGGCGGCCCATGGGAGAAAAAGGAGGAAAAGACATGCTTTCCGAGATCCCCAAGGACTTGAGCCGCATGAGCGGGAAGGAGCTGGACCGGGAGATATGCCGCGTGGGCATGATCGCCGAGCTGGACGCCGTGAACCTCTACGAGCAGCTGGCGGCCATGACCGAAAACCAGCTCATCAAGAAGGTCCTCCTGGACATCGCCAAGGAGGAGAAGACCCACGTGGGCGAGTTCCAGGCCCTCCTCCTCATGGAGGACGAGGAACAGGCCAGGGAACTCGAGGAGGGCAGGGAGGAAGTGGAGGAACTGAAAGGCTGATTACCTGAACGGTGATCTTGCCGTGGCGCCAATGCCGGGGTGCCGGCTGTAGACGCGATCCCCGGATCCATGGGGTAGCATAACATCGGGCTGAAAGAAAGCGCTGGACGCTTCAATTCCCGAGGAGGTGGTAACGTGGCTGGGAGGGGAAAACCGGAGGACAAGTGCGTGACCCCCGCCAAAGGCCCCATTTTGGACCAAGGTGAACAGTGGGTTGGGGAGATTCCGGCAGGAGCGGGAACGTCGGGAGGTGTGCAGGTGAGAGCACAGGTGGGAAAGCCGGCGTGAACATCCGGGGCAGGTTTCTCATCGACCCCGAGGGCATCATCCAGGCCATGGAGGTCATGACCCCGCCGGTGGGGAGGAACGTCGCCGAGTTGATACGGCAGGTCAAGGCCTTCCAGCACACGGCCAAGACCGGGGAGGTCATGCCCTCGGGGTGGCAGCCGGGAAGGCCCACCTTGAAGCCGGGGCCGGATCTGGTGGGAAGGGTATGGGAGGTCTGGAAACCGGACCTGGCCTTCTGAGCCCTTGCCTTTCGCTTTCGGAACCCTGGCGCATCAAGGACTTGGGGCGCTGACCCTGCTGGTGAATCTGAGCCCTTGCCTTTCGCTTTCGGAACCCCGGCGCCGCTGCCGTGCCATGGGGCAGGTCGACACCCCCGTACCATGTCCGGGTCGACAAAAGGTGGAGGAGGCGTCGCTTTGCCCCGGGGTCGCGGAGGACCGGCGAGGGAGCCATTAAAGCCTGGATGAAGCCAGTGAAAGGGAGGAGCTGTTTTACTCGAGGCCATCAACGTCTCGTTGACATAGTTGCGCTGCCAAGCAAAGGCTGGTAAAGGGGATAGCCGCTCCTCCGTGGAAAGAATTTGCAAATCGGGTTCTTGATCTTGGTGCCGCTGGGGCCCAAGAACCTCAGGAATGGTCGGGATGGCTTCAAGGAAGTTTGACCCCGGCAAGACATCCTCGCTCCCCAGGGGGCTCCTATCCCTGTGCCTGGCCGTGGCCCTTTCCTTGCCCGTTATTTTGAACGGAGGCTGCGGCGCCCCGGAGACCGGGCCAGGCGAGAGCATACGGATCGAGGAAGACCGGCGGGTTATGCCGGCCTACACCGGGTACTGGTCTCACGTGGAACTGCCGGAGATGACCGACGAGGAAAGAAGGGCCGTGGCGGAGAGCAACCGGGCGCGCGGCGAGCGGTTCGTGCAGGAGATCTACAACTCCGCCAGGGCCCTGTCCGACGATCTCGAGGCTTACATCCGCCGCTGGCTGCGCGGCGAGGCGCCCGCCCGGCTGCCGGACGGCCTTCTGCCCCCCTACATCGACACCGTGAAGACCGCGAACTGGACCCTGTTGCACCCGGAGGAAATAGACCCTGCGCGGCAGTGGCTGATCATCCCCGCCCACCCCATAGACCCCGAATTCCGGAGATGCTACATGCTGGGCACCGATTCCCACGTCACCTACGGCAAGCTCATCTTCGTGGCCCCCATAGGTTCCAGGCTCCTGGTGGAAGGCGATTTCCCCCACGCCCGCTACTTCGAGTACGAGATCCTCCCTCCCCTGGATCCCGAGCACCCGGCCTCCGGAACCATGGGGGAGACGCCGGAGGTCCCCATAGTGGACGTGGACATCGAGCCGGATGCGGGGAACACCAATCCTTACCGGGTGGGCGCCGACCGCAACGCCGCCGCCCGCCACTACCATCTCTCCTTCGACCTGCAGCTGGGTAACGCCGTCGAACTCAACCCGGAGGCCATGAAGGCGCCCGAGTACCGCGCTCCCGGCAACACCCGCACCGGCGGGCCCTTCGGTTTCGCCGGCCCCTGGGGGAACAACGTCTTCACCCCCTCCGTGCTCTGGATGCGCATCTACGCCCCCGACAAGGACGTGGATATATACGGCGGTGTATCCCTACCCAGGGCCACGCTGCGACTGGATACCGGGGAGGAGTTCTGGCTGCAGTGCGATTTCTCCGTCGCCGCGGAGCGTGAGAACACCCAGGTTCCGGCCGGTTACGATCCGCCCAGGGAGCCCTTCCCCGCCATCGGCCCCCGGCTGGGATGGCATAAGATCTTCGGCCTGGCCCTCATCCGGGCGGAGACCCTCGGCTACCTGCAATCGCAACCTTACGGCCACCTGCCCGCCGAGGCGGTCAGGGAAAAGATCCGGCGCGATTTTCTCCTGATCTTCAACCGCGGGGAGGACGCCGAGCCGCCCGGGAATTACGAGGGTTCCTCCACGGCCTGCAAGAACAACGCGTTCCTCACCAGGATGATGCAGCTCGGCCCGGGCAAGGTCTACGTCATCACCGGTAAGATGCCAACATTTCCCAGGACACGGGACGGGGAAGCCGTCATGACCGCCGGCGAGGTGCGATACTGGTCCATATGCCAGTACGGGATGGGCGAGGGGGACAGGTACGAGACGGCCGTCAATTACGGGTCCTTGATGGACGACGAGGTCGTCCTCAACGAGAACCGGGAATACGTGATCGTGTATTCGCGGGCCGAGGACCGGCCAGCCAACGCCAAGCCGGAGAACGGCGTCACCTGGGCCGACTGGGGCCCCCGCTCGCGGCAGACGTTGACCATCCGCTGGATGAGCGTTATGCCCGAATGGCACCTGCCGCAGTACGCTCCGGACGCCTACAACCTGCCTTGGGCGACCGCCGCCTGGTCGGGGACCAGGTTCGACGAGAGCCTGGTGAGCCTGAACCGGCCCGGGGTGATGGGTCCCTATCACCCGGTCATCCATTACCTTTCCAAGGAGGAGTTCGAGGCCCTCGGGAACAGGAGGTTGACGCCGCAGGACATACCCGCCTGGAGATGATCGTCCATAAGGGGCGGGTGACTGTTGCGCCGGGGCGAACCTGTCCGGAAGCCTTCCTGGGCCTGCAGCGCTCCCACTGCCCGTTGAACGGATCTGGCGTTTTCCGTCCCGCCTCGGTCTCGGGAAGCGGCAACGACTTCAGGTGTTGCGGCGCCGCGGGCTAGCCCTGTTTCCATCCGAGGGGTACCCCGCGGTGGCCAGTGGTGGAACCTCCATGGCCGGTGGCAAGCGGCCTCAGGCGGATTTCCAGAGCCCGTGCAGGTTGCAGTACTCGCGGGCGGTGATGCCTTCCCCGGGCACGTCGAACCTGCCCTCGGGGGCGATGCCCGGCCTCAGGAAGATGCGGTAGCTCCGCTCGCCGGCGATGACCTGCACCCACTCGATGTAATGGTCGTCCTGCATGGGATGGGCCACCTCGCCCACCTTGACCAGGATGCCGTCGCCGCTTACCTCCACCACGGGCACGTGCTTCTCCACCGCCGCGTCCACGGTGTTCTCCGCCTGGAGGACCATGGGCTGGCCGCAGCAGACCAGCTCTCCCTTCCCGGCATGCAGGACCTCCACGATGTTCCCGCATATCACGCACTTGTAGATCTGGAGCCTCTCGGTCATCTTCCTCCTCCTTCAAGGTCTAAGCTTCCCATTGCCTGTCGTTACTTAAATACCATATATTACCATTAGCTCCACTCTCCGGCGACGGGGGCGTCCCGGCGCCGGGGCGCTCAGAAGGCCACGAACTTGTCCCTGGAGGCGCCGCAGATGGGGCATTTATCCGGGGCATCCCCTTCGCGGGTGTGCCCGCAGACGCTGCATATCTGGATGGTCCCCACCTTGACGTCCTCGCCCCTCTCTACCGCTTCCCTGGCCTTCTTGTACCACTCGGCGTGGATCTTCTCCGCCTCCAGGGCGTAGTAGGTGCTGCGCACCGCTCCCTCCTCGTCCTGCAGCTTTGCCGTGGCGTTGAAGACCGGGTACATCTCCTCGATCTCGTAGGTCTCGCCCTTGATGCAGCTCTGGATGTTGTCCACCGCCGCCCCGATCCCTCCCAGGACCTGGAGGTGGTTTCCGGCGTGGACCTTCTCGGCGAAGGCGATGGCCCGGAACATCCTGGCCAGCTCGGTGAGGCCGTCGGCCTCGGCGCGCTCGGCGAAGAGCTGGTACTTCATGTGGGCCATGCTCTCCCCCGCGAAGGCCTCATTGAGGAACTTCTCGGTCATCTCCCGCATATCATCTACCTCCCTTCTGCCTTTTCACCCTCTCTTTTCCCGTGTCCTCGGTGTCGCGCGCGATCCGCCGAGCCTTGCGCCGTCCGTCGTGGCGAGCGCGCCCCAGTCATCGTGTCAGCGCGGGCCAATCCCGTGACGGACGGGGTCTTCCGGCAACGGGCGCTCGCTCGGTCCCGGCTCGCGCGGTCCGCATTCACGAGGCCCTGCCTCCCGGATCAATCTAACATCATTCCCCGTAAGTCTCCGGGCCAAACGTCTGACTTGCGGGAGGGCTTGATCCATGTCAACTTGCCTAATGCCAACCGGGGACACCTCACCGGGGCGGTAAATGCCGGGACGAGAAGGCTCCTGGCCCGCGTCCTCGACGGGCGGCGATGCGCCTCCTTCCTCTCCCGGAAACGTGCGTCTCCTTCCTCTCCCGGAAACGGGTATGGCGGCCTCCACGGGGGAGTCCAGGCGTTAGTGACCGGCCGGGGCGGGGTATCATGGCTCCAGGGATCTGGTCCGCGGCTTCCGCACCGGGGATGGAGGGGAGACGTGGACCTTGCCGTCCGGACCGGGACATCAACCGGCGAACGGGCGGGATCCCTGTCCGACCCGGGAAGCTCGCGAGGAACGGGGTGGTTTTGAACCCGACGCGCCGGGTTGAGGGGCAGGGATCGGAGGGCGTTTCGAGTGTGGACAGGGATCCCACGGAAGGGACACGCAACGCCTGGAGGAGAGCGATGATGGTCGCACCATTTTTTACGCCCGCGGATGTACTTGCCGAGGCCCTGAATGGGCGCAGGCTGGGTGGCATCACCCTGGAAGTGCGCGATTTCAAAAAGGGAAGGACGGACCGCGAAACCTATTTCAACCTTTACGCCTCGAGGGAGGGCGTCACCTCGCGCCGGCCGGTGGTGCAGGGCCTGTTTTTCATGGGCCGTGGCGAATACATCAAGCCCTGGATGGAATTCAGGTACGATCCGGCGGTTTCCTTCCCGGGAGGGGGAGATATGGACCTGGAGGCGGAGCGCATGTCGAGGGAAGTCTTCGAGCTTTTGGGGAGCCTGATACCCCCCGGCGGTTCTCTGATGGCCATCTACGGGGCCGAACCACATCCCCTGGCCAGGGAGACGGAGAGGGGCCTGAAGAGGGATTTTCCCCCCATGGCCACACCCATCGGGTACTACCTATGGGAGGCGGGGTTTCGATGGTTCAAGGACTGGTACTTCCCGGAGGGATGGCTGGAAGGGGCCATGAAGCTGCAGGCCACCCGCCCCCTGGACGAGGAATCCCGCGCCCGCAGGGAGTCCGAAGCCCGCCGCCGGCTGGAGGAATTCATCGCCGGGGCCCGGCGGAGGGGCGCCCCGGATCCCGAGGAGGCCCGGGCGGTTTCCCGGGCGGAAAACATACTGGCCGAGCTGGCGTCTCGCTGAGTCCGCCGCCCCTCGGGCGTGGAGGGTTGTAGGCCGTGGAGCGGAGCCGTTTTCGGGCCCGGGGAGAGATCTCGGAACCCACCACCTCAGCCTTGCCTTGCCAGGAGCATATCCTTGAGGGCGGCGTTGAAGGCGGGCAGGTCCTCGGGCACCCGGGAGGTGATGATGTTGCCGTCCACCACCACCTCGCGGTCCACGAACCTGGCGCCCGCGGCCTCCATTTCCTCCCGGATCTTTGGATAACCGGTCATGGTCAGGCCTTTCACCAGGCCGGCGGCGGCCAAAAGCTGCCCCCCGTGGCAAATAGCGGCCACGGGCTTTCCGGTGGCGGCAAACCTGGCCACGAAGTCGGGGGCGGCGGGAAATCTTCTCAGGTGGGCCGGCGACCTTCCCCCGGGAATCACCAGGGCGTCGAACGCTTCCGGCGAAACCTCGTCCAAAGCCTTCTCCACCGTGATCGCCGCTCCATGCAACCCCCTCACCTCCCCGGTCTCCGGCCCGATGGTGGTCACCTCGGCCCCCTCCTCGCGGAGGAACCGGATGGGCTCGGTTCCCTCCTGGTCCTGGAAACCCTTTCCAACCAGGACTGCCACTCTTTTCCCCGCCAGGTCCATCTCCTCGCACCGCCTCCTTCACCTCGCCGCAGCGACGCTGCGGGTCCCTCCCCTATATCCCTCATCCAAGGACACATGGATACTCGCCCGGAGTTGGCCCTCTTCCATTCCTCCGTCCGCCTGCCGGAGTTCCCCGGCGCCCGCTCTCCCCGCTGAGCCTTGGCATGCCCCTTGCCCGCCTGGCCTCGCCGTAGGATAGCGGCGCGGCCTTGCGGGTTGGCCGGGCGCACGGCTCGTGAGCGGCCTCCCGCTTTGGGGAGGGCGGGCCGCTCCTTGAAGCGGCGACCTTCTCCCCGTGGATTATTTTTCCCGCTGCTTCGGGAACCTATCGCCTCTCTTGCCCGCCCCGGTTTCAGGTTGGCCGCGGTGAACGTCCGGGTGGAACGGTCGCGGCGGGCAAGGGGGGATGAAGGATTAGCCTGCCGGGACATGGAATAAAGGAAGAGGCGTCACGGGTATGGAGCCTTAACAGTATGGCCGTTTCCTTAAGGACCAGGGTGGAAGGCCGGCGCCCCGGGAGCCGCTTCGAGGCGAGATAAGAGGAAGTGTCAGCGGCCGCCAATAAGATTGGGGCGTCAAGGCAGGCTATGGCGAGAACGCCAAAGGTGGTGCCCAGTCTCACGGCGCGGAAGAGGAGAAAGGCAATGCGCGCGGTCGAGGCTTTGAGCCCGGAGGGCCGAGCCCTTGAAGAGAGGGGGAATGGGGTCACGGTGGTCACCCTGTCCCGTGCTCCCCGGCCGCTGGCCTCCCTGCTTCAGTCCAGCGTCTTCAATATCGCCCGGGCCGGGGAACCGTCGCCGTTCGCCACCCGCAGGGGTAGGCAGACCAGCTCGTAATCTCCCGGCTCCACCGCCGTGAGGTCCAATCCCTCCAGTATCCACACCCCGGCCTCGAGGAGCTTTCTGTGCACCTCGCCGGCTTCCTCTCCGAAGGGGCCCACGGACAGGTAGTCCAGGCCCACCAGCTTTATCCCGCGCTCCGCGAGATAAGCGGCGGCGCCCTGGTCGAGGTGGGCGTAGTGCGGGTCGAAGGGTTCCTCCCACCACGCCCGGCGGGAATTGAGCGTCTTTATGAGCAGGCGTTCTCCTTCGCGGGGCGTGAGAGGCTCGAGGTCGGCCCGCCCGATCACCCGGCTTTCACTTAGCTCCACCACCCTTGCCGGGCCGATGCCCGCCTCGAGGGGCATGGAGGCGACGTCGGCTCCCCCGGGCAGGAAATGCAGGGGGGCGTCCACGTGGGTGCCGGCATGAAGCCCTACCCGCAGCCGGGAGAGGTTGTAGGGATCGCCAAGGTGGAGGGAGAAGATGCGTTCCAGGGAGACCTCCTCGTCCCCCGGCCAGGTTATCATGCCCTTTCTCAACGTGAGGCTGATGTCGATATAAACGCTCATGCCCGGAACCTCCCTCGTGGCACGGGAAAACGGATCTCCAGGCGGCCACCCGGGATGGAAAGGGGGACGGTTCAGGTCACGTCCACCAGGCCGGAGATGCGGGGCACCAGGTTTTCCATGAAAGCGGTGTCGGCCAAGGTCAGTTCGATGGCCCCGTGCGGGCAGACCTCCACGCAGTGCCCGCAGCCGCGGCATTCCTCGCCGATAACCGCCCGGCCCTCCTCCATGCGGATGGCTTGGACGAAACAGCTCTTCGCGCAGGTCCCGCAACCCTCGCATCTCTCGGTCACCCTGACCTCCACCCCCGGCATGCGGTGCACCTTGGAGCTTATCTCCCCGGAGAGCACGGGGATCATCCTCCACAGGCAACAGCACGGGCAGCAGAAGCAGATGGTGAGCAGCCGGCTGCCCGGCCTCACGTTCAGCCACACGGTGTCCAGTTTGTTCCGACCGATGAGTTGGAAGAGGCCGGCTTCGCGGCAGCGGCGCACGTGTTCCAGCGCCTCCTCCTTGTCCACCCGCCTACCCAGCCTGGGATTTATTCCCATGGCGGCCTCCCCGAGGAACAAGCACCCCAGGTCGACGGGATAGTCACGGCAACCGGTGGCCTCCCGGCAGATGCAGGTGTTCATGATCCAGTGGTAATTGGCCTTCTCCACGAAGTATTCCACCACCCGCGAGGGAAGGACCACGTTTTCCCCGCCGGCTACCTCCGTTCCGATACTGACCACGCGGTCCTTGGGGAGGTAGACGATGTCATCCCCCCCGAAGAGCCAGCGGTCGAGGAACCCTCCGACCACCGGGACCTTGGTCAGCCTGGCCAGCGCGAAGCGCTGGGGAAAGGTCTTCTTCACCAGGTTCACGAACCATACCGGGCTGGACATCGCCTCCCCTTTCCGGCCCCTTTTCCAAGCCTTATTTCCGGGGCAAGCCCAGCCCTTCTACCGGGCCGGGCACCGCTGCCCCTTTCCATGCCTATCCATGGACCCGGAGGCTTTTCGCCTGCCGGGACCCGATATCCCGGAACGCGGCGCGTCCGACACCGGGCTTCCGCTCCACCCTGCCGATTCCCGGGCTACCCCCGAGGCCGGCTCCAGGGCCTCGCCGTGCTCCATGCGTGAGCGGTGCGTGCCGCTCGCGGATGCGCATCACGGCACGGTCTCCGACTGCCCCTCGGAGGAGGCCTGGTTGATGAGGTGGGCCAGGTAGCCGGCCCCGAAGCCGTTATCTATGTTCACCACCGCCACGCCGGGAGCGCAGGAGTTGAGCATGGTGAGCAAGGCGGAGAGGCCGCCGAAGCTGGCCCCGTAACCCACGGAGGTGGGGACGGCGATAACCGGGCAGCTCACCAATCCTCCCACGATGCTGGCCAGCGCACCCTCCATCCCGGCCACCACCACCACCACGTTGGCTCCCTTAAAGACCTCGGTGCGCGAGAGCAACCGGTGGATCCCGGCCACCCCGACGTCGAAGAGGCGCTCCACGCGGTTCCCGGATATCTCCGCCACCGTCGCCGCTTCCTCGGCCACCGGTATGTCCGCCGTGCCGCCGGTGACCACCACCACCTTGCCTACCTTGGGCCTCTCTTCCCGGCGCAAGACGATGATGCGGGCCAGGGGTAGGTACTCGGCGTCCGGGAAACATTCCTTCACTTCCCGGTAGGCCTCTTCCGAGGCCCGGGTGAGGAGGATGTTCCCGGTGCTCCTCTCCGCCAGGGAACGGGCTATGGGGCCCAGGGTCCCCGGCGGCTTACCCTCGCAGTAGACCACCTCGGGAAGGTCCTTGCGCAGCTCGCGGTGTTGGTCCAGGTTGGCGAAACCCAGGTCGGTCACCGGCTCGAGGGCTATCTTGGCCGCCGCTTCCTCGACGCCCACCCGGCCCTCTCGTACCCCCCGGAGGATCTCCAGTAGCTCTTCCCTTCGCATTTCACCCTTTCCTTCGCTTCCTAAGTATAGCATCTGCCGGAATGAAAAAGGCTTCTCGGAAATGTATTGCCATATGTTTCCATATAAAAGACGTCGATACCGAAAATTCGGCCATAGCGCTGTTGCCGCTGCGCGACCCGCGGCCTTTCGCCGATCCTTGAATACCATTAAATGCCATTTCCTGCGCATCTATCCCGGTACGGTCACCGGAGAAAAAACCCTTTCTTTACCCGTTGAACCCTTGGCACAAGAAGCAGGGTTGGAGAAACCCCGGCAAAAGGCCTTCATGCTTGCCTGCCCGGGAAGAAGGGGGAGCCTGGGAAGAAGGGGGGATCGGGAGCCTCGCCGGGGGCAGGAATGGGGGCCTCGCCCGATGAAATATGGTTAAAGAAAGCCGCCCCGGCGGTCAGCCTGGCGCTTCGTATGCCGCGGCCGGATTTTGGTGCGCTTGCAAGGGGACGCCGGGGCCGGGCGCGGAACGAGGGCCCGATGCCGGGGAGGGAGACGGTCTTGGGGGAGTGAACACGATGTTCGGATCGCCGGTTATGAAAGGGATCACCGCATTAACCCTCACCGTTTTGCTGCTTTTCGTCCTGGGCCCGGTGGCAACCGTGGATTCGGGGGCACTGGTTCCTGGTGGCTGGGAGAGGTTGGCCTCAAGAGGGCTGGATTACCGGGCCAATACCTCGGTCGGCGCCATGGCGCGGTATGCGGGAAGGATATTCCTGGGGACCAATAATTCCAACGGCTGCCGGGTGTGGTCCTACGACGGCTTGACCTGGTACCCGGAGGTGGGGGCGGACGAACCGGGCACCCCCACCGGTCCGGGGTTCGGCCTTACCTCCAACACCAACGTCTCGGCCATGGCGGTGTTCGACTCCCGGCTTTACGTGGCCGTGCGTAACGCGGTGCTGGGCTGCAGCATCTGGTCCTACAACGGGTCCAACTGGACCCAGGTGGTGGGGCAGGGAGCGCCGGGCACATCCACCGCCCCGGGTTTTGGGGAAGCGGGGAACGTCGACGTCCCGGCCATGGCCGTCTTCGGAGGCCGCCTTTACGCGGGTACGTACAACGAGGCGGGATGCCAGGTTTGGCGTCACGACGGCCAAGCGTGGTCGAGGGTAGCCGCCGGTGGGTTCGGAGACCCGCGCAATTACGGGGTCTCCTCCATGGCCGTGTACAACGGCAGGCTCTACGCGGGGACCTACAGCAACGACTACTCCTCGGGATGCCAGGTGTGGTCCTACGACGGTCATTCCTGGACCCAGGTGGTGGGCCAGGGAGCGCCGGGCACCCCCACCGGCCCCGGCTTCGGGGAGACCTATAACCGCAAGGCCTCGTCCATGGCCGTCTATGACGCCGGCCTTTACGTGGGGACCTACGATTCCTCGGGGGGCAAGGGATGCGAGGTCTGGTCTTACGACGGTGCTAACTGGACCAGGGTGGCCGCGGCGGGCATCGGGGATGCCGGGAACCTGGGAGCCGTGTCCATGGCCTCCGGGGGCGTGGACCTCTACGTGGGGACCTTCAACGACGATTCGGGATGCCAGGTATGGCGCTTCGACGGTACGGGCTGGGCCCGGGAAGCGGTGGGGGGTTTCGGGTATCCGGGCAACGTCTCCGTGACCTCGCTTCTCCTGGACGGGGAGAAATTGTTGGCCGGGACCCAGAACCAGGAAGGCCTGGAGGTGTGGGGTTTCCGCGCCCTCCAGGTCCTGTACTTCGCCGAGGGCTACACGGGCGAGGGATTCGATGAGTACTTGTGCCTTGGGAACCCGCACGCCGTTCCCGTGCGCACCGCGGTGACCTACCTCTTTCCCGACGGCACCGCCTTGTCCCGCAAGGTCCTGGTCCCCGCCGAATCGCGCATGACCATCCACGTCAACCTGGACGTGGGAACGGGCCGGGAGGTTTCCGTCAAGCTGGAATCGGACGGGGATATCGCGGCCGAAAGGCCCATGTATTTCACCTACGGGGGGAAGTGGGCGGGGGGCCACATAGCCATGGGAACCGGGGAGACCTCCACCACCTGGTACTTCGCCGAGGGCTACACGGGGGAGGGATTCGAGGAATGGATCTGCGTCCTCAATCCTCTGCAGAACGAGGCAATGATTTCCTTCTATTTCCAGACCCAGGAATCCGGGGTGGTGGATAAAACCGGGTTCAAGGTCCCGGCTGGTTCACGGCGCAGCTTCTTCATAAACGATATACTCGGTCCGGGTTACCAGCATTCCCTGAAGCTGATCTCCGATTCCCCGGTGGTTGTGGAACGACCCATGTATTTCGACTACCTGGGAACGGGCCAGCATCACTGGCAAGGGGGACACTGCGTCAGGGGAGCCGCCTCCCTCTCGCAGGTCTATTATTTCGCCGAGGGGACCACGCGCTCGGGTTTCGAGGAGTGGCTGACCATCCAGAACCCCAATCCGTTCAACATCCTCGTTTACGCCTCCTTCCAGCCGGGGCCGGAGCAGGGAGCGGTGGTGGAGAGGTCCTACATCGTGCGCGCCGGCAAACGCTACACCGTCTATGTCCCCGGGGAGGTGGGCAGGGACAAGGACGTGTCCGTGGTCTTGGTGTCCACGGCTTATTTCCTGGCCGAGCGCCCCATGTACTTCGATTACGCGGGCCGGTCGGGCGGCGACTGCGTGATGGGTTCCACCGCCGCGGGGAGGGACTGGTTCCTGGCCGAGGGCTACACCGGGCCCGGATTTCACACTTGGCTGTGTCTGCAGAACCCGGGGAGCGACGATGCCCAGGTGGCGGTCTATTATCTAACCCAGGAGGTGGGGGCCCTGCCCCCGCGCACCTTCGTCGTGCCCGCCCGAACGCGCCTCACGGTTTTCGTGAACCAAGACGCGGGGGAGGGATACCAGCTCTCCATGCGGGTCCGTTCGGATTCCCCCATCGTGGTAGAGCGGCCGGTGTATTTCGATTACCAGGGGGTGCGGGGCGGCCACAGCCTGCCCGGGATGTGAACTCCGCGAGAGCCCGCGGGGGCCCGAAATCCGGCCGCTCTTCCCGGCACGCCCGCCTGAAGCGTCAAAGGGCGCCTCGGCAGGCGCCCCTTGCTTTCTTATATGGACTCCTGGCGACCGCGTCCCGCTACCAGTTATAACCGGACCTGCGCTCCGGCTTCGGACGGGCCTCGTTTACCCGGAGTACACGTCCCTCGAACTCCCGGTTGTCCAGGCCGGCGATGGCCGCCTTGGCCTCCTCCTCGTTGGGCATCTCCACGAACCCGAACCCGCGGGAGCGTCCCGTCTGGCGGTCGATGATGATGCTCACCGTGTCCACGACTCCGTACGCTTCGAAGAGGTTCCGCAGGGAATCCTCAGTCGAACCGTAGCTCAGGTTGCCCACGTAGATGTTCACCGTCTCCTCACAACTCCTTTCTCAGCCTTCCCCGCACCGGCCATAAAAAAATCGCGGGGAAGATGCCCCCTCAAGCAGGCATCGCCCATATTGTAATGAAAAAGGCGGCTCATGGCAAAGGGCATCGCGTGGCCTCCCCCCTTGCTCCATGGCGGAATGAGGAGCCAACGGCGAAAACGGGTTGCACGGATGCTCAAGGCCGCGCGATCGATTCCGCCGAAACGGTTCCGTCCGGGGAGGAAGCGCCCGGCCGGGCCCGGGACATCAGGCCCTTGTCCCCCGATACGCCGGCCGTCGATTTACAGTCCCGGTGGTTGTCGAGGTAAAGATCCAGGCCTTCCCTCTCCGGGGTCCCGGGTGGCGCCACCTCGGCCTCCGGGCGACCTCGCCGCCCAGCATCCTCAAGGGCCTCGATCTCGGGGGGTCGATGTGCCAGGCGCCACCTCGGCCTCCGGGCGACCTCGCCGCCCAGGGTCATGACGAAGGCCTTCCCCTGCTTTATCGGAAATCGCCCAACTTCTTGTGAAAATCGACGGGCCGTTCCAGCTTGTCAACCGGTTTGCTGGTGTCGTGGAAACAACTGCCGGGCTTTTCGCTTTCCTTGACTCTGGAATAGATGACTTCCTTCAAGAAGGCGAGTGCCGCGTCACGGTCGTTGTCCAGGATGATACGCTCCAGTTCCATGCGTTCCCTCTCGCCGAAGGAGATGCCCCAGGTCCTCAAGGTCGCCTACCTCCCATTCACAAGCGGAGGCCCGCGGGTTCGGCCGCCGCCTCACTCGCTTTTACCCTTTGACTCTCCGTCTTTTTGTCATCAATATCATCATAAAAGCGGCGCCGGAGGTTTTCCATGAGGCCGATTGATTCCATTTCATAAGCGCCTGACGAAACCATGCAGCCTCGGTGCCGGCACCTTGCGCGTTAAATCACCGTAGAGACCGGGATCAGGAAGCCATCGTTCCGGGTGGCCCGACACGCCGGGCAGGGCGTCTTCCCTTTTGCCTGGGCCTCAGACCATCCCCTTGGAGGCCAAGAACTCGCGCACCGCCGCCGCTTGTTCCGGGGTCAGTTGCGGAAGGGGGCTCTTGACCGCGGGATTTATGGGATGTCCCAGAAGGCGAAGGGCCTCCTTCTGCGTGGCATGGGGGGTGGGGGAGGAGGCCAGGAGGGGAGCGTAGGTATACACCTCGTTCTGCAGGGCCTCCGCCCGTTCCCGGTCGCCGTCCCGGCAGGCCTCGTAGAGGTCCAGGACCAGGCGGGGGACGAAGTTGGGCAACGGGCATATTGCCCCGCAGGCACCCCTTTCCATGGTGGGCAGCAGGTTGAAGGACATGCCGGTGAAGACGCAGAAATCCTCGCCCGCCGCCTCCACGAGCTGGCGAACCTCCTCCACGTCGAAGACCGTCTCCTTGGCCCCCACCACGGAGGGCACCTCGGAGGCGATGCGGGCTATGGCCTGCGGAGAGAGTTCCAGGCCGGTGTGGGTTGGAAAATTATAGTAAAGAATGGGCAGGGAGGTACCCTCGGCCAGGCGGCGGTAAAAATCGAGCACGGCCTCCTCGTCCAGGGGGTAGAAACGGTGCAGGGCCACCAGGAGCCCGTCCGCGCCGGCTTCCTCGGCGTACACGGCCATATCCAGGGCCGGGTCAAGGCCCCTGGCGTTTATGCCCACGATGACCGGAACGCGGCCGGCACACGCGTCCACCACGAAATCCACAGCGTTCTTCCGGTTACGGTTACTGATGTAGGGACACTCCCCGTTGCTCCCCAGCACCACCAGGCCGTGCACGCCCGACTCGACCAGGAAATTGGTCATGTGGCGCATGGCCCTTAGATCTATCTCTCCCTCTTCGTCGAAGGCGGTGAGCATCACCGCGAAGATGCCTTCAAATCGCTTCAACTCGCACCTCCCTGCCGCATCTCGATTCCCTCTCGGACTTCATGCACAGGATGCCGGGACGTTGTCCCGTCACCTGCACCTCTTTCTTTTACCCACCCCATGGGGAATGATATCATTCCCCATGAGACCTGGGTAAGCTCCCTACCCGGGAATAGGGAGCGGATTTGGGAACCGCACTCTGAAGCTGCCTCACCCTCTTTCCTGGCTCACGGGGACGGCCCCAAGGGTCCCGGGGCGCGGGATGGGGCGCGGGCATACCATGTGGTCATCCGAGAGCGGAGGTCCGGGGAGAGACCGGGGTGTTTTCCCCATCCCGGGGCGGGGCCTCCGGGGATGCGGGAGCGAAAGGTACATGGAAGAAATTCCTTGGTGGAGACGAGGGATTATCTACCAGGTGGCGGTGCCCAGTTTCAGGGACTCCGACGGGGATGGCCACGGGGACCTCCGGGGGCTCCTGGAGAAGCTGGATTACCTCAACGACGGCACTCCGCATTCCCTGGGGGTGGACGCGGTTTGGCTCACCCCCATCTTCGATTCCCCCTGGGTGGATTTCGGCTACGACGTTCGGGATTACTACACCGTCCACCCGCGGCTGGGGGACCTCCGCGTCTTCGCGGATCTGCTGCGGGAGTGCCACCGCAGGGGGATCAGGGTCATCCTGGACATGGTGCTCAACCACACCTCGGAGGAGCACCCCTGGTTCTTGGAGTCCCGTTCCTCGAGGGACAACCCGAAGCGGGACTGGTACGTCTGGAGGGACGGGAGGGCACCCGGAAAGCCACCCAACCGCTGGAGGTCGGTGGTGGAAGGCAGCGCCTGGAAGTGGGACGCGAGGACCGGTCAGTATTACTATCACGCCTTCCTCCCCCAGCAGCCGGACCTCAACTGGCGGAACCCCGAGGTGAGGGAGGAGATGTTCCGGGTCTGCCGCCACTGGTTGGACCTGGGGGTGGACGGCTTCCGACTGGATCTCATCAACTTCCTCTTCGAGGACGAGCTCCTGCGCGACAACCCCCGCAGGTTGGGGCTGCGTCCCTACGACTGGCAGGCGCACATCTACGACCGTTCGCGCCCGGAGAGCCTGGATGCGGTGCGGGAATTGAGGCGCCTCCTGGACGGCTATCCCGGCCGCATGATGATGGGGGAGGTGTACACCGATCGGCCCGAGGACTCGGTGGCCCTGCTGGGAGACGGCACCGACGCCCTGCACCTCTCCTTCTACCTGGACTTCGCCCTGCGGCGCTGGAGGGCTGAAGGCTTCCGGAGGTCGGTGGCCTGGCTGGAGTCCCGCATCCCACCCGGGGCCTGGCCCTGCTATTACCTCTCCAACCACGACCTGGTGCGCCACTACACGCGGCTGGGTAGAGGGGGAGACGCCGAGGCCCGGGCCAGGGTGGCCGCGGCCATGCTGTTAACGCTGCGCGGTACCCCCATCCTCTACTACGGCGAGGAGCTGGGCATGCCGCAGGCGCATATTCCCCGCCGCTACCTCAGGGATCCCATCGGGAAAAAGTTCTGGCCCCTTCCCGTGGGGCGGGACGGGGCGCGCACCCCCATGCACTGGAGCGATGCGAAGAACGCGGGCTTCACGGAGGGGGAACCGTGGCTCCCCCTGCACCCCTCGTACAGGTGGAAAAACGTGGAACGCGAGGACGGCGACCCTTCCTCGCTTCTCAACTGGTACCGCCGTCTCATCCGGCTCCGCCGCCAAAATCCCGCTCTTGCCGTGGGCGGTCTTGTCCTCTTCACCGGCGTGCCCAAGGCGGTTTTCTCCTACTTGCGCCAATATGGGGATCAAGCGGTCGCCGTCTTCCTCAACTTCTCCTCCCATCCCCTCGCCTTTCGTTTACCCGGGGAGTTCCGCTCGCGCGGGACCGCCTGGAGGACGCTCCTCTCCACTCACCGGGAGGAGGGAGAACTTCTCCGGCCCGCTTCCCGCCTGGAGCTGGCCGCCCATGAGGCGCTCCTGGCCCAGCCCGATTAACCCCCGTGCGCAAGGCAGCCAGGGGCGGACAGGAGGAAATCGTTTTGTAGCTGGCTTAAAGGATCCTTTTCGGATTTCGTGTTCCCGGAACGCGGCTTGGGGCCAAGTCCCCTCTACGGCGACGGCGACTTATAATAAGGGCGTGCCGAAATGCGGCCGGAGGTGCCGGCGTGAAGACCACCGGGTTTGACCGGGATGGGATGAAGCACCCGGAAGGGCGGAGCCCCGGGAGTGGTGGAGGACGAGGCCCTGGAGCTGGATACGGCGACCCTCGGGATGGGATGAAGCACCCGGAACGGCGGAGCCCCGGGGCCGAGCGTCCCTCGGAAACGCGGGGCCCAGCCGACGGGGTGTAGGTTCCCGGGTAGGCGGAGCTTAATTCCATGAAGGTCTCCGAGGTGGATGGCGACGGGGAGAAAGGGCCTTGGGACACGGGCACGCGGGAGGAGGCAGCGATTTTTCGGCTGGAAAAAGACTTGCCGCGGGCCTGGCCCTGAACACCGCCTTCCTGATCCTGGAAGCGGTTTTCGGTCTCCTGTTCGGTAGCCTGGCCCTTCTTGCCGATGCAGCCCATAACTTCTCCGATTCCCTCGCCCTGGTCCTCTCCCTGGTCGCCGTGCGCATAGCCACCCGCCCGCCGACCTTCAAGAAGACCTACGGATACCACCGCATGGGCATCCTGGCCGCCTTCATCAACTCCCTGGGCGTCATGCTCGTCTGCCTCTACCTCTTCTACGAGGCCCTTAGGCGGCTGGCTCAACCGGTGGAAGTGGCGGGAGGTGGCATGGTGCTGGTGGCCGCGGCGGGTTTCCTGGTCAACGGGGGAGTGGCCCTGCTTCTCTTGAGGGGGAGGAAAGACCTCAACATCCGCAGCGCCTTCCTGCACCTGCTCAGCGATGCCCTGGTCTCGCTGGGGGTGGTGGTCTCGGGCGCGATGATCATGGTCACCGGGTGGACCTACGCGGACCCCCTGGTGACCCTGCTCATCGGCCTGCTCATCCTGGTGAGCGCCTTCCAGATCCTGAAGGAATCCACGCATATCCTCATGGAGTCGGTTCCCGCGGGAGTGGATTACCTGGAGATACTGGAGGACATGAGGGCAACCCCCGGCGTTCGTGACGTTCACGACCTGCACATCTGGGAGATCGGGTCCCGGCAGTACTCGCTTTCCGCCCACGTGGTGGTCGAGGATGTACCGGTAAGCAAGGCCCAGGCGTTGACCTCATGCCTCAAGACCATGCTCCTTGACCGCCATCGCGTGGTCCACGCCACCCTGGAGCTGGAGAGCGATCCCTGCTCCCCCGGTGAGGTCTGCCATTTCGAGTGAAGAAGGCAGATGTTTGCTTATCCGGATGATCAACACGACCTTTCGCCGTATTTTTCAGCCCCGAAGGCGTCTACTTGAAGATACGGTATCCGGTTACCGGGCGCGCGGATTGAAGGATCGAACTGGTCGGAATAAACCCCGGTGGCGGGGTTTCCTTCCCCGGCACATAATAGACGGGGAAAGGCGATCCCGTCGGGAAGACACGATTCCAATGGCAGGCGGAACGATTCCGGGGGTGATGGACATGACGGGAAGGATAAAAGTTAAAGATTTCGACGGCAAGCTCGTTTTCATCACCGGGGGCTCCAGCGGGATCGGCCTGGCCACGGCCCGGCTCCTGGCGCAAGAGGGAGCTGACGTGGTCATCTTCGCCCGGGGGAGAGAGCGCCTGGAGGAGGCCCTGCGGGAGATCGAGAAGGCGAAGAGGAGAGCGGGGCAGCGGGCGGCCTGGAAGCAGATGGACGTCACCGACCACCGGCAGGTCGTGCAGGTCCTGGAGGAGGCGGTGAGGGAGTTCGGGCCCCCGGACGTCCTTGTCAACTGCGCCGGACGTGCCTATCCCAACTACTTCGAGAACATCCCCTACGAACAGTTCGACGAGACCATGAAGGTCCACGCCTACGGGGCCTGGAACACGGTGTCCGCCCTCTACCCGTACATGAAGGAGAAGGGCGGCTACATCGTCAACACCTCCTCCGTCCTGGGGTTCATGGGCATCTTCGGGTACACCGATTACGCCGCTTCCAAGTTCGCGGTGGTAGGTTTCAGCGAGGCTCTCCGGAGCGAAGCGCGAAGGCACGGCATCGGGGTTTCCGTGCTCTGTCCCCCGGACACGGACACCCCCGGTTTCGCGGTGGAAAATCTTACCAAACCGCCGGAAACCCGGGCCATCAGCGAAGGCGGAGGCCTGCTGCAGCCCGAGGAGGTGGCCGAGGCCCTGCTGAAAGGGATGAGGAAGGGCGCGTTCCTGATCGGCCCCGGCTCGGCGGGGATGCTCTACCGCGTGAAGCGTTTCTTCCCCTGGCTGGTGGACCTCTTCTCCGAACGGGCCATACGGAAGGCGGCCAGGGAGAAGCCGGTTTGACTCCGAACGGGCCATACGGAAGGCGGCCAAGGGAAGTCGCGCTGAAGCCGCCCCGGGGGCACAAAACCACATGGAGTTGCTTGTGCGCAGGGGAGAGGGAAACATCCGGCCTGGGCGGGGATGGGTGCCAACGGGCGTGATGGGGTGGAAGGAGGCTTTTCGAGGGGTGTTGTCGCGGTAAGCCGGCCCCGGGAAATCCGCCGGACTTGCGGGGAGCGGATTTTCCCGGTGCCCGGATTGATCCGCCCGAGCGAGGAGGTGATCTGATGCGGCCAGAAGACATAGGGAAGGTGGCCGTGGTGGGGGCGGGGGTCATGGGGCACTCCATAGCCCTCGTCCTGGCCTGCCGGGGGAGGGAAGTGGCCCTGGTAGACGTGGAGGAGGATAGGCTCGACCACGCGTTGCACCTCATGGAGAGCGCCTTCCGGGTCCTGGCCGAGGCGGGCAAGGAGGACCCCGGAGGCTGGGAGACCGTCCGGGGTCGGATCCGCACCTTCACCGTTTTGGAGGAAGCGGCTGAGGACTGCCACCTGGTCGTGGAGGCCGTTCCCGAGGTCCCCGAGGTCAAGAAGGAGATCTTCGCCAGGTTGGACCGCTGTTGTCCTCCGCTCGCCATCCTCACCAGCAACACCTCGGGCCTGGACATCTTCGGGTTCGTCGAGGTGGAGGACCCGTCCAGGCTGCTTATCGCCCACTGGTTCAACCCGCCGCACGTCATCCCCCTGGTGGAGGTGGTCCCGGGCCCGGAGACCTCCCGGGAGGCGGTCTCCCTGGTGAGGGCCTTCCTGGAAGACCTTGGGAAGGTACCCGTGGTCCTCAAGGGCTTCACCCGCGCCTTCATCGTCAACAAGATCCAGAACATGATGAGCCTGGCCGTGTTCGAGCTTCTCGGCTCCGGACTCGTGGACCCCGAGGACATCGACCGGGCCGTGAAGTACAGCATCGGCATACGCATGCCGGTCATCGGGGTGGTGCAATCCCTGGACTTCACCGGGCTGGACCTGGTGGCGGACATAGCCGGAAGCTACGGTATTAACGTGCCTTTTATCCAGGAGCTGGTGGAAAGGGGGCGGCTGGGAGTGAAAACCTCGGCGGGGATATACGATTACGGGGGAAGGGACGAAATGGAGATCCTTGCCAGGAGGGACCGCCTGTTCATGGCCCTCATGGACCGCATGCGGGAGCTGGGCACCTTCGACCCGGTCTGAGGGGCCAGGATCATTGATATTAGAAAAGGGGAGATCCTGGGGTAGCCGGGAGGATGGTGAAAGTAAAGGAGGCGAGCCCATGAGGATAGACGCGTCCTCGGTAAAAGCGGCCCTTTACGAGGAGGGCATCGACCTCGTAGGCATAGCCAGCGCGGACAGCCTGATGGTCGCTTCACCCCCGCGGCCCGCGACCGCCCTTATGCCCACGGCGCGGAGCGTCATAGTCATGGCGGTGGCGCACAGTCTCGGTGCGGTTTACGCCCCGGACATCCGGCTGTGGACGCGCAACAAGATGCAGACCTCGCGCCTCCTTGACCAGGCGGCGGAAAAGGTCGGGAGATGGCTGGAGAGAGAGGGTTTCCTTTCCCTTCCCATATCCGCGGACAAGCCCGCGGAGATCCATAAGCTCGATCCCTCCACGGGAAAGAAGCTCCCGCATACCCGCGCCGTGGGCCACCTTTCGCTGAAGCACGCCGCGGTGAGCGCGGGTCTGGGGCAGATCGGCCGCTCGAACCTCCTGCTCACACCGCAATACGGCCCCCACCAGCGCCTCGGCGCGATAGTCACCGAGGCGCCACTGGAGGCGGACCCTTACCGGGAATGGGACATCTGTATGGAAGGTTGTTCCAGGTGCATCGCGGCCTGCCCGGTAAAGGCCCTTAGCCATTCCGGTTACGATGTCGATCCCTGCTTCGATTACTGGTCCTTGGGGTTCGAGCGCAAGCGCCCAAGTAGCATATCGGAGTGGCCTGCCTTTGTGGGCATGCTCCTGCGCCACATGAAACGCAGGGATTTCTTTACCGAAGCGGGCCAGATCTACATTACGGATGTGGATTTCTGCATCGAATGCATGAAGGCGTGCCCGGTGGGGGAGAGATGGGAGAAAATACGCCCCAAGGGGATATGATCCCGGGGTCCGAATGATGAGCGCTCCGGGAAAAGCGCCGCCCACCCATGGCCGCCTGCGCGTCTTCGGGTGGTGCGGAAAAAGTCCCTTCCGGGGTCCTGTCCGGCCACGATCCCCATCGGCCCCTTTCAAGGCCTGGCCGTGAACCATCCCTTCCGCTTGACAAAACCCGAGGTGCGGAGAATATTTAACCTGGGGAGGGGAGGAATCGGGCTTTCATCGCCGCCCAATTCACGCCAGGGATAGCGGCAACCGTCGCATCTCTCGAAACCGGGCCCGCCAGCCGGTTCCGGCGCCGGCCGAGTCGCTGCAATCTTCGATCCAACGACAGTCGCTTCAATGGTCTTCGCTATCACGGAAACGGTTCCAGCTCCCCTCAAGATCGGGTAGAGAGGTCGTTAGGTTGCGGACCGTAACCGCGGCGGAGGTCGGGTCCCGGGAGGAAACCGGGATGGGTTTTGGGGAGGAATCATGAAGAGGGGAAGGCTTACTCCCTACGGCGAGCGGCTCCTCAGGGAGACGCCGGTGCTGGAAACCTTGCGTGGATTGGACCCCCGGGGGGTGGACGAGGTCCTGGGCATCGCCGAGACCTGCGCGGAGTTCGCCCGCCTGCACGCGGAGCCCAAGGCCCTGGAACTCGACGAACGGATGGAGCAAGACCCCGAGTATTTCGACCGCGAACTGGTGAAGGCCGCGGGAAATTACCACCTCTTCAGCCTGGTGGTGCCCAAGGTGCTCGGGGGCTTGGCCGGAAAGTACATGCTCACCGCCGCCTCGCTGGGGGTGGAGGAGATATGCTCCGCCTGCGCGGGCATCGGGAACATGATAGCCGCCACCGGCCTGGGGGCCTGTCCCCTCCTCACCCCCGGGGGCATGCCCCACTGGGACACGGTTCTCCACGAGATCGTGGAGGGCGAGAAGAGGGGGGAGCCGGTGCTCATGGCCTATGCCATCACCGAGCCCTCCGCGGGCACCGACGTGGAGGAACCCCATTTCCTGGCCCGGGCCAGGATAGGCATGGAGGCGCGCCGGGTGAAGGGGGGTTACCTCCTTAACGGACGCAAGTGCTTCATCTCCGGGGGCAAGGAGGCCAAGTACCTCACGGTGTGCGCGGCCACCGACCGCAGCCGCCCCTTGGAGACCTGGACCGTGTTCCTGGTGAGCCGGGACATGGAGGGTTTCTCGGTCCCGCGCGTGGAGCGCAAGATGGGGCAGAGGGCCTGCCATGCCGCCGAGATCCTCTTCGACAACGTCTTCGTCCCCGAGGAGAACGTCATCGGTTACGAGGGTGACGGCATGTCCATGGGCATACTGGCCATCATGGCCGCCTCGCGGGGGCCAGTGGGAGCGGTGGGAACGGGGATAGCGCGCGGCGTGCTCAAGAACTTCCTCTCCTGGGCACGGCGGGAACGCGGGGGCAGGAAACCCATAGAGGAACAGAGGATACAGATGGAGATCGCCGACATGGCGGCTTCTATACAGGAATGCCGGGGGCTCATCCTGGACCACAGCCTGGCCGGGGACAAGGTGTTCGGCAGCCTTTTGGTCAATCCCATGATGAAAGCCCTCTTCGCCCTGCCCCGGGAGCTCAGGCTTTCCAGGCCTTACCGGTCTTTCCTGCATTCCCGCCTGGGAAAGGCCACTTCGGCCCGCTTGCTGCGCCTGCTGGTCAGCGAGGATGAGATGACCCGCCTCCTGGCGTTGGCCTCCCTGGCCAAGTTCGCCTCCACGGACATGGCCATGGGAATAGCCTCGCGCGCCCTCCAGCTCATGGGGCCGGAGGACTCCGAGGAGAGGCGCAGGGTCGAGAAGTGCTACCGCGACGTCAAGGTGACCCAGATATACGAGGGGACCAACCAGTTGAACCGGCTCACCTGGTTCATGGTGGAACAGGAGGGTTCCCTGAGGATCGAGTTGCCGCGGCCGCCGAGGTGAGGAGCCGCCTGGCCTTGCCCTTGGCGGGAATGGGGATGACGGTAAATGGAAGAGATTACCATGTGAATGCGGTGGGGATGGGCGGGATGAGATCCAGACGGCCATGAGGATACACAGGACACCGCAGAAAAGGCAACCCGTTTCCGACGACGGAAGTAGGGCATGGCCCTCGGGGGTTTAGGGACATAGGGAGGGAAAGCACGAGCCGCGATGCCGCTCCTGTTCAACCTGGACGGAGACGGACGCGCATAAAGCATAGGTGACGAAAGCCGCTCCAGGACGGGGCCCGTGGAAGGAGGTAAGAATTGTCGATCCTTTTCACCCCCAAGAAGATAGGGGAAGTGGAGATCAAGAACCGTTTCGTGCACGCCGCCACTTACGAGAGCATGGCGGAGGTGGACGGTAGGGTAACGGACATGCTCATCCAGCGCTATTCCCGGCTGGCGCGCGGGGAGGTGGGCCTGATCATCACCGGGATAGCCATCGTCCACCCCCTGGGAAACGTCCCGGGGAGGGCTATAGGGATATACAGCGACGCCATGATCCCCGGCCTGAAGCGGCTGGCCGAGGCGGTGCACGAACACGGGGCGAAGATATTCATCCAGCTCCTGCACGCCGGGGCCCAGACCAACCGGCAGGCCATCGGGAGGACTCCCCTCGCCCCCTCCCTGGTAGGGCCCAACCCCATGTACCTCAACATGGCCCGGCCCATGCGCCAGAGAGAGATAGAGGAAGCCATCCGGGCCTTCGGGCAGGCGGCGCGCCGGGCGGCGGAGGCGGGGGCGGACGGGGTGCACATCGCCGCCTCCGGAGGATATCTCCTCAACGAATTCCTCTCCCCCTACTTCAACCGCCGGAAGGACGGGTGGGGAGGGTCGGACGAGAACCGTTTCCGCATCATGCGCGAGGTCATCCGGGAGGTGCGGAGGAACCTCGCTCCGGGAATGGCTTTGACGGTCAAGCTCACGGCCAACGATTACACCCCTAGGAAGGGCATGACCACGCCGCTGGCGGCCCGCTACGCGGGTTGGATGGCGGAGCTGGGCATCGATGCCCTGGAGATCGCCTCGGGGTGCACCACCTATTCCGGGTGGCACATCTGGCGGGGCGGCGTCCCGGTGCGGGAGCTGGTGAAGGACCTTCCCGCCTGGCAGAAGCCCGTAGCCTGGTTGAAGTTCAGGAGCATGGTCGGGAAGTACGACTTCAGCGGTCCCTACAACCTGGAGGACGCCAGGGTCATCAAGGCGGCCATTGGCGAGGTGCCCTTCATCCTGGTGGGCGGCCTGCGGCGCCTCTCCCAGATGGAGGAGATAGTGGAGAGGGGAGAGGCGGACTTCGTGGCCTTGAGCCGCCCCCTGGTACGGGAGCCCAACCTGGTCAAGAAGTTCCGGGAAGGCAAGGCGGAGGCCTCTACCTGCATCTCCTGCAACAAGTGTTTCGCGGAGATAGTGCACCGCCGGCCCCTCCGGTGCATGGCCGCCGGAGGGTAGGCTTTGCAGGATGCCAGGATAATATCACTATTCAGGGCGTGTTCATTCCCTCGGCCGTTTCTTCAGCCGGTGGAGCCGATGTCCACCCGCTTACTCATGCGCTCCAGGTACAGGCGGACATAATCCGGGTCCTCCACGCGGACGCGGATGGCCCCGCGGGGACAGGCGGCTGCGCATAGCCCGCAGGACTTGCAGTCGTCCCCGACGACGGCGCGTCCGCCCTCCAGCCGTAGCTGTGAGAAGATGCAGGAATCCTTGCACACCCCGCATCCGTCGCAGTCCTCTCCCACCTCGACGGAGACCCCCTCCAGCCTTACCATTATGCGCATCGCCTCGGGCAGCAGGTGCGGCAGCAAGCCGATAAGGCAGAAGCAGGAGCAGCAGAAGCAGACGGTCATGAGGCGCCGGTAGTCGCTGACCCCGAAGGCGCGGACATCCACCCAGGAGTGCCCGACGCAGGGGACTAGGCCGGAGGATACCGCCCTGCGCAGGTGTTCCAGGGCATCCTCAACGCTGGCTTCGCGCCCTTTAATTTTACAGCGATTGGCATGTTGATGCGTCAAAGCAGCGGTTTCCTACAACAACTTAGAGGGCATTGTTTTCTTCAAGCTGTTCATACATGTCCGGGGAGGCGAAACAGGCAGGATAAAAGCAAAGCGAGGCCTTTCGACCTCGTTTGGTTTTCTGGCTCCCCGGGAGGGACTCGAACCCCCAACCTAGTGGTTAACAGCCACCCGCTCTACCTGTTGAGCTACCGGGGAAAGTCTCTGCGGCTACCATTCCTTGCCGCTCCCGCGCCGTTCG